>Ga0100403_1000092_pt1 | contig 80632 bp, 74 predicted proteins | sample CryGeymet201501t_FD_83663 | JGI IMG/M metagenome (GOLD analysis project Ga0100403, IMG submission 83663) | Groundwater microbial communities from Crystal Geyser aquifers in Utah, USA - Crystal Geyser metaG 2015-01t | ecosystem: Environmental > Aquatic > Deep subsurface > Groundwater | place...
AAGAGGAATTCTTTTTTCAGGATATTTTTCACCAAGTTTTTCTCATACAATAGAACATGTCAAAAAAACAGTAGAAGCTTGGGATTATGCCTGCTTGCAGTTGAAATATTCATTAGATAAAAAAAATTTAGAAGATAAATTAGTTGGTCCTTGTGTGAAGCCTGTATTTAGAAAGTATAACTAGTTTGTTGTATTAAATTTTTGTAAATGAAATTATTCGAAGCATTATGAACAACACGATCAACGTATGTATCTCACAGTGTGATATCTATTGGAAAGATAAGGAAAAAAATAAAGAACAATGTAAAGACGTATTGGAAGTAGCGTGTGAACAACATGCCGACATTGTTATTTTTCCAGAGATGACGTTGACGGGATTTTGTATGGATGTTTTGGACATTGCTGAACTTTTTTGTGGGGGTACTAAAGAATTTTTTTGTTCTTTGGCAAAGGAAAAGAATACGGCAATTATTTTTGGAATGGTAGAAAAAAAGAAAAATAGATCTTTTGTAAATGTTTTGTATATGATTGGAAGTGATGGTACGTGTTTGGGCAGATATGAAAAAATACATCCATTTAGTTACGCACATGAAGATGATTATTATACAGGTGGAACAAACATTCCTTTGATTTGGTATAAAGGATTTTGTTTTTCTTTTATGATTTGCTATGATTTAAGATTCGCTGGTTTGGCCACTGTTTTGTCTAAATTACAACCAGATATAACCGTTGTTATCGCAAATTGGCCTACAATACGTATTGCTCATTTTCAGCATTTATTGAAGGCCAGATCGCTTGATATTCAGTCATACGTCATTGGTGTGAATCGGTTGGGGGAGGGGAATGGTATTTTTTATTCTGGTGGTTCTCAGGTTTTTTCTCCTTTTGGAGAAGAACTTTTGTCTTCTAATTTTCAACCTATATCCTTTGTTCAAATTGATAAACGATTGTTATTGGATTATCGTAAAAATTTTCCTTTTTTGGAGGATGCATGTTTTTCTTTTTATAAACAAAATTTGTAGTATGCAAAATAAGAAAGAAATTTTGTACCATAAAATGCAGTTTGATTCTCCTTATCGGAGTACCATTGCTTTTTGGGATTGGATATTATCTATGCCTTGCATGAAAGGTTCAGATACTATTTTAGATATTGGAACTGGAATGGGGTCAAATGTGTTTTATTTTCAACGTGTTTCTCCTGAAAAAAAATTTATTGGAATAGATCAAAATGTAAAATTAATTGAAGTTGCTAAGAAACACCTGCTTGATAATTTTGTTACAAATATTAGTTTTGATGTTGGGGATTTGTATAATTTATCTAAAGAAAAATATGTTGGAATAGATGGAATTGTAAGTTTACAATTGTTATCTTGGCTTGAAAATTATGAACAGCCTTTACAGTCTATGTTTGATTTATCTCCTAGATGGATAGCTGCAAGCTCGCTTTTTTATGAAGGGTGTTTGGAATCCTATACTACTGTCCGTGATTATTATCGTCCTGATATTTTTGGAAATAATTTTTCCTTATATCATTATAATATTTATTCTTTGGATAAAGTGAAAAAATTATTTTTTGATCATGGATATCCTAATTTTTATTTTGTTCCATTTCATATTGATATTGATTTAGAGAGAAATACAAAAGATTTAGGAACGTACACTATTACCACCAAACACAATGAACGATTACAGTTTACTGGACCGCTTTATTTACCATGGTATTTTATTTTTGCAAGTAAATAATTGATATTAATTATATGACTATTTTACAAGTAGGCCTAGGCTCAATGGGAAAAAGAAGAATCAGAAATTTTTTGTTTCATGGCGTTAATGAAGATTCACTGTTTGGTTTTGATTTGAATGAAGAAAGAAGAAAGGAAGTTGAGGAACAATATGGCATAAAAACATTTGCTTCGTTTTCTGATGCTGTTGATATTGTTCATCCTGATATATTTTCTATTTCTACCCCTCCAAATCATCATTCAACATATTATTTGTATGCAGCAAAAAATAAAAAACATTTTTTTGTTGAAGCAACTACTCATGATGATGGGTATGAAAGATTATTGGGTCTTCTAGATGGATCGTTTGTGGCAGCCCCATCGTGCACTTTTCGTTATTTTCCGGCTGTTAAAAAAATAAAGGAAATTTTGGCTCAAGGTACTTTGGGTTCTCCTTTGACTTTTTCGTATCATTTGGGTCAATATCTCCCTGATTGGCATCCTTGGGAAGATTATCGTAAAGTATATTTTTCTCAGAAAGAAACAGGTGCCTGTAGGGAAATGTTACCATTTGAGTTGATATGGTTAACTGGTTTGTTTGATACAAAAGTTTCTTCCATTTTGGGGATAAAGGGTAAAGTTTCACATTTGGAAATGTCTGCTGATGATGTGTATGCTGCTTCGGTGAAATTTTCCAATAATATTATTGGTACTATTCTTATTGACGTGGTAGCAAGATATCCTTTTCGTACTTTACGTATTATGTGTGAAGAAGGTGTTATTGAGTGGGATTGGATGAGTTATCAAATTAAAGTTTATAATAGTTCTTCTGGTCAATGGGACATTATATCTTTGCAAAAGGGTGAAAGTGAAGTTGGATATGAAACAACAGAAGATATGTATCGAGAGGAAATACAGCATTTTTTAGCGGCCGTGTCAGGTGAATTTTCTTACCCGTACACATTTTTTGAAGATTGGGATATTTTGAAGGCTTTATATACCTTTGAAAAGATACCTGATTTTGTTTATTAGTATTTATTGTTGTATGTCTTTTTCTTCTATTTCTGTTGGATCTAAAAAAATATCTCCTGATGGGCCTGTATTTATTATTGCTGAAGCGGGAGTAAACCATAATGGTGATATTGTTATTGCTAAAAAGCTTATTGATGCTGCAATTGCTGCTCATGTTGATGCTGTTAAATTTCAAACATTTACTGCTCATACTCTTGTTACAATGTCCGCAGATCAGGCTGAATATCAGACGAAAAATATTGGAAAAAAAGAAAGTCAATACGCTATGTTGGAGAGGTTGACACTTCAGCGTGAAGATCATTTATTGTTAAAGAAGTATGCAGAAGAACGAGGTATTCTTTTTTTGTCTACACCATTTTCCAATACTGATGTTGATTTTTTGGATGAAGTAGTTAATGTCCCTTTGTTTAAGTGTGGATCAAGTGATGCTAATAATATTCCAGGTTTATTACATATTGCCAGTAAGGGAAAACCTATGATACTTTCAACGGGGATGTCCTCCCTTGAGGAAGTAAAAAACATGGTTTTTAGTTTAAAAGCGGTTGGAAAACAAGATATTGTTGTATTGCATTGTTCTTCTTTGTATCCTACTCCCATGGAACATGTACATTTACGGGCAATTAATACTATCCAAAAGGCATGTGGAGTACTTGTTGGATATTCTGATCACACTCTTGGTATAGAGGTTTCAATTGCTGCTGTTGCTATGGGAGCTGTTTGTATTGAAAAACATTTTACTTTAGATAAAACAATGGATGGTCCAGATCATGCAATGTCTTTGGAGCCTTCTGAATTAATTGCTATGGTTAAGTCAATTCGTAATATAGAGAAAGCACTTGGCTCTTCAAAAAAAGTGGCGAGTGAGGAAGAATTAAAAGTTGCTAATGTTGCTAGAAAGAGTATCGTGGTAAATAAAGATATTCCAGCTGGTACAGTATTGAAAGCAGAGTATCTTACGATTAAAAGACCAGGAACAGGAATTTGTCCTAATTTGATAGATACTGTAATAGGAAAGATAACGAACGTTGATATTAAGGCTGATACGTTATTGCGTTTGGATGATATTATATAAATATATGGTAAAAAAAATATGTCTTGTTACTGGAACGAGGGCGGAATATGGATTAAGTTATTCTATACTTCGTGCCATAGAAGCACATCCTCGATTGTCGCTTCAACTTATTGTTACGGGGATGCATTTATTGCCAGAGTATGGACATACTATTGATTTTATAAAAAAAGATGGTTTTTCTATTGCTGCTGAGATACCTCTCTATGGTGAGCATGATTTTTCAGGTGCTGGTATGGCTAATGCTATTGCTGTTTGTATTGAAAAATTAACTATCCAGTTTAAAAAAAATAGGCCGGATATTATTATTGCGATGACCGATCTTGGTTTTACCTTGGCGTCGGCGATTGTTGGTGCACATATGAATATTCCTGTTGCTCATGTACATGGTGGAGATGTTTCTGGTTCTGTCGATGACGCAGTAAGACATGCGACTACCCAATTATCTTCTATTCATTTTCCTGCTTCTCAAAAGAGTGCGGAAAAGATAACTACTCTGTTAGGCGGAGATGTTCGCCATTTGTATACTGTTGGTGCTCCTGGTCTTGATATTCTTTATCAACAAACGTTACTTGATGAAAAGAAAATAAGAGAAAAATATCATGTATCACATGGTCCATATGTTTTATTTATTCAACATCCTGTAACTACTGAGGTAGAAGAAGCCTCAGAGCAATATATCATTACACTTTCGGCCCTTAAAAAAGTTGATGTACCTGTTATACTTATTTATCCAAATGCTGATGCAGGAAGTAGTGATATTATTGATATTATAGAAGATCAGTATGATGATCAAAATATTTCTATCTATAAAAGTATTCCTCGAAAAGAATTTTTGAGTTTATTGAAATATGCAGGAACATTGGTGGGTAATTCCAGTTGTGGTATTGTTGAAGCCCCTAGTTTGTTTACTCCTGTAGTAAATATAGGGAACAGACAAAAAAATAGAGAATGCGTTGATACTGTTCTTCATGTTGGTCATGATGTTGATGATATCACCCAGGCAATACGTATGGCTTTGTATGATAAAGATTTCCAATATCGTGTGAAACATGCAATCAACCCTTATGGTGATGGGACTGCGGGTAAAAAAATAGCAGAGATTTTGGATAATTTAAATTTATAAATATCATATGGAAAAAAGATTTGTTCAGTGGATTCCTCCTGTCATTGAAGAAGGGAAAATGACACAATGGCATTGGATTGTGCGTCATGTTAAAAATTTTGTATTAGGTCTCTATACTGATATTGGTGCTTTTTGTTATATTAATGCAAAATATGGTGTTGATATTGGAGATAATGTTCAAATAGGTGCTCATTGTGCTATATATTCTGTTTCTACTATTGATAATAAACAGGGAAAAGTTACTTTAGGAAAAAATGTTTGTATTGGTGCACATACGATTATTATGCCAGGAGTGACAATAGGTGAACATAGTGTTATTGGTGCACATAGTTTTGTAAATAAAGATATTCCTTCTTATGTGGTTGCTGTAGGATGTCCTGCAAAAATCATTCGTAGTATACGTTAAATTTTTGTTTATTTAGTGCAGTTTGCCAAATATATTAATTTTTTATAAAAAATATGAATAAATATCCATTAGCAAAACCATATCTAGATAAAGTTGATGAGGACGGTGTACTTGAAGTACTTCGTTCTGGATGTTTAAGCTTGGGGCCAAAGTATCAAGAGTTTGAACGTCAGTTTGCAGAAAAAGTTGGGACGAAATATGCCTGTGCTGTTAGTAGTGGTACTTGTGGTCTTCACTTAACTTTAATTGCTGCAGGGGTTAAACCTGGTGATGAGGTTATTACTTCTCCATTTTCTTTTATTGCTTCGTCTAATTGTATTGTTTATGTTGGTGCTACGCCTATATTTGTTGATGTTGATGAAATGACTTATAACTTGGATCCAGCATTGATTGAAAAAGTTATTACTGACAAGACAACGGCGATTGTTATCCCACATATTTTTGGGCAATCTGCTGATATGGATCCAATTATGGAGTTGGCTAAGAAATACAATCTCCATGTGATAGAAGATGCTTGTGAATCTCTTTGCGCTGAGTATAAGGGAACAAAAGTTGGTGGAATTGGGGAGTCTGGAGTTTTTGCTTTTTATGCTAATAAGCAGATGACTACTGGAGAGGGTGGTATGATTGTGACAAATGATGAGAGGATTTATAAATTGTGTGCAAGTCTACGTAACCAAGGAAGATCTGATAACCTGCAGTGGTTGGATCACGTACATCTTGGATATAATTATAGAATGGATGAAATGAGTGCTTCTCTTGGAATTACTCAACTTGCTAAACTTGATTATTTTATTTCTGAACGGCAAAAAATTGCACTTTGGTATGAAGAAGCTTTGGCTTCATACTCTGATATGGTTACTTCCCCTCAAACTGCTGATTATACAACTAATACATGGTTTGTATATGTAGTAAGATTGCAAAAATATGTTGATAAAAGGGACCATTTGATACTTGATCTTGCCAAACAAGGAGTTAGTACAAAACCTTATTTGCCGTCAATTCATCTTTCTGATTATTATCAAAAAAATTTTTCAATTAATACAGAGGGAATGTTTCCTGTATCGGAATCTGTAAGTGCTTCTTCCCTTGCTTTACCGTTCTATATAGGGTTGACAAAAGAGGATATTAAAGCTATTATTGAATATCTTATTTCTACTTTAAGAGCATATGAAACATAAATTTGAGAATAAAATAGTTTTGGTCACCGGTGGCACTGGTTGGATTGGATCTGAACTTGTCAAAAAAATTTTGGCATTTAATCCAAAACAAGTTCGAGTATATTCTCGTGATGAACATAAGCAATTTTATTTACAAAAAAAGTTAGGTAATCCAGAAAATTTACGTCTTTTTCTTGGTGATATTCGGGATAAAGATCGATTGCGAAGAGCTTTTGATGGAGTAGATATTGTATTTCATGCTGCGGCTCTCAAGCACGTGGCTATTTGTGAATATAATCCGTTTGAAGTAGTAAAAACAAATATCATGGGAACTCAAAATGTTATTGACGTCGCAATTGAACATAATGTTGAAAAATTAGTAGCAATATCATCTGACAAATCAGTCAATCCAACGAGTATTATGGGAGTTTCTAAGTTGATGATGGAAAAGTTAGTTGTGAATGCAAATTATTATTCGGGAAATGCTCAAACTAAATTTTCTTGTGTACGGTTTGGTAATGTTATGTGGTCTCGTGGTTCTGTTTTGCCTATTTGGAAGGAACAAGTTGAAGAGAATAATAATATTACTATTACCAATTCAGAGATGACAAGATTTTTTATGCATACTAATGAAGCTATTGATCTTGTATTGACTTCTGCGGTATTGGCAAAAGGTGGTGAGATTTTTGTTCTTAAAATGAAATCTATTGAACTTGGTGAATTAGCCAGGGCGTTTATTGATAAATTTTTTCCTGATAGTGGAGTTACTATTACTAAGATAGGTTTATTTCCGGGAGAAAAAATGCATGAGGATTTATTTACGGAAAGTGAGTTGTCTCAAACGTTAATTGAGAATAAAAAATTATATGTATTACTTCCAGAGATTTTGATTGATAATGTTCAATCAGTCAATACAGAGTATGAAGGATTTAATAATGTTATCTGCGATTTTTCATATAGTTCTCAAAATTTTTTGGATACACAAAGTATCAAGGCTGTATTATAAGTTAATTGATATATGAAAAAGGTCGCTGTATTGAGTGGTAAACGAGGCGGGTTTGGGGCCATGATTGGGTTAATGGAGATGATCCAGAATGATCCTTTGATGGAATTGCAATTAATTGTGACAGATATGCATCTGTCAAATATATTTGGCTATACTGCAAAAGAAGTTGAACGATTTTTTCCTATTTCATATAAGGTTGTATTTGGTCAGAAAGATGATTCGGCTGTTGAGCGTGGACGGGCGTTGGGTCTATTTGTTTCTCGTATGGTGGATGTGCTTAGTGAAGCACGTCCAGATATATTGATTACTTTGGGTGATAGGGGAGAGGTTCTTTCAGCTACTATTGCGGCTATGGAATTAAATATTCCAGTTGCACATATTCTTGGTGGTGATGTCGCTGGAAATAGGGATGGAAATAGAATTCATGCTATTACTAAACTTTCTCATCTACATTTTCCTTCATCTGCGGATAGTGCTGATCGTATTTTGAAACTCGGTGAAGAATCTCATCGGGTACATACTGTTGGTGCTACATATATTGATTTTGTTATGCAAGGAAGATTTACTAATAATCGGGATGTTCGTCGTATGTATGCTATTGGTGAAGAAGAGCCTTATGCCATTTGTATTCAACATCCTATGACCTTGAAAGAATGTGCGTCATATGATGAAGCTTTATCTGTATATGGTGCTCTTAGGGATTATGGGATACGGACGCTCGTGATTTACCCCTGTAGTGACCAAGGTTATCAAGGAACTTTACGTGCACTTGATGAGTTTCGTACTGTTCCGTATTTTTCTGTACATAAAAATATAGATGCTTTAGATTTTTGGGGGTTGATGGATGGCGCGTCATTTTTTATTGGTAATTCAAGTTCAGGTCTTATTGAAACTCCTTATTTTGGTTTGCCGAGTGTTACTGTTGGAAAACGTCAAGAAGGAAGGGTCCGGGATGTGAACGTTATTTCTTGTAATCCTGTTAAAGAAGATATTCTTGAGGCTATTGATAAAGCAACAAGCTATGAATTTCGTAATAAAATTGTTAATAATTATATATTTGGTGATGGTACAGCAGGGAAAAAAATTTATGAAATTATTCGGAATATTGATGTTGATGATGACCTATTGATGAAAAAAATTACGTATTAATTGTTTTAAATTAGATAAAATAGGCTTATTTTTCCTCTTGACTTGTCCATAGCCATTTGTTATTCTTATTTAGAAAACTATTCTTAGAATATGCGTATTTTAGTTACTGGTGGTGCTGGTTTTATTGGCTCACATGTTGTTGAACAATTTATTGTTAGCGGTCATTATCCTATCGTATTGGATGATTTTAGCACTGGGAAAGATTATAATATTCCCAAAGGAGTTCCAATATATAGACGGAATATTGCGGATGATTTATCGGATATTTTTTTTCATGAAAGGATTGATGTTGTTTGTCATCTCGCTGCTGCTACAAATGTAAGAAAATCTGTGAATGATCCACTTAATGATATCTATAATAATGTTCATGGAATGGTGAATTTGTTGGAATATGCACGAAAATATAATATTTCGCGTTTTGTCTTTTCTTCTACAGGAGGAGCATTATATGGGAATACTGATCAGCTTCCAACGACACTTGATCATTCGACAAAACCAATTTCTCCATATGGTATTGATAAGTTGGCGGGTGAACAGTATTTATATTATTATAATACTGTTTATGGCATGCCGGTTACCATCTTGAGATATAGCAATGTTTATGGTCCGAGGCAAGATAGGAAGGGAGAAGGTGGTGTAGTTGCTGTATTTATTAAAAATTTACTTGAAGGTGTTACCCCTGTGATCAATGGTAGTGGAGAGCAAACTCGGGATTTTATTTATGTGGAAGATATTGCAAGAGTGAATGTTCTTGCTGGTGAACAAAATGGAAATACATTGAATACTTACAATGTTAGTACTGGAAAGGAGTGTAGTGTAAATAAATTATTTCAGGTTATTGCTCAAAAACTTGATGTTTCAGTACACGTACATAATGGCGAGGCATTGCTTGGTGAAATTTTGAGAAGTTGCCTTGATAACAGCGTTACACAAAAAGAATTAAATTGGAAACCGGAAGTGACACTTGAAGATGGTATTAATAAAACACTTATTTATTTTAAAGAAGAATATTCTAAATTAACAAATATTGTATGAAGATTTTGATTTTGGGAGGAGATGGGTACCTTGGTTGGCCTACTGCAATGTACTTTTCTCGAAAAGGGTATGAGGTTGCTGTGTTAGATAACTTCAATAAAAGAAAGTGGGAAATGGAAATGGGAATTAAACCATTACCTGAAGTTGCTACGCTTCATGAGCGTATTCGTGTGTGGAAAGACGTGACAGGGAAAGATATAAAAATGTATGTTGGCGATTTGGTGAATACTCGTTTTGTTCATAAAGTTTTTGAGGATTTTAGACCGGATGCCATTGTCCATTATGGAGAACAACCTTCCGCGCCATTTTCCATGAGTGGAAATGAACAGGCTATTATTACTCAAACAAATAATGTTATTGGAAATTTAAATGTTTTATTTGCTATAAAAAAACATTGTCCACATGCACATTTGGTTAAACTTGGTACCATGGGAGAATATGGAACACCAAATATTGATATTGAAGAAGGATATCTTGATGTAGAACATAAAGGAAGAAAAGATCGTGTGTTATTTCCAAAAAGACCAGGTTCTTTTTATCATCTTTCAAAAGTACATGATAGTAATAATATTTATTTTGCTGTTAATACCTGGAATCTTAGGGCAACTGATTTAAACCAAGGTGTTGTTTATGGTATTGAAACGGAAGAAACACTATTTCATGAAAAATTATGTACCAGTTTTCATTATGATGAAATTTTTGGTACGGCATTAAATCGTTTTTGTGTGCAAGCTATTGCAGGTCTTCCTATTACTCCTTATGGAAAAGGGGAACAAAAACGTGCATTTTTGAATATTCTTGATACATTGCAGTGTGTTGAACTTGCTGTCCTTAACCCTTCTGAGCCTGGTGAATTTAAAATTTATAATCAGTTTACTGAAACATTTTCAATTAATCAGCTTGCAATGCTTGTTCAAGAATCAGGGAAGAAATTTGGTCTTGATGTGAAAATAATGAATATTGAAAATCCTCGAAAGGAGATGGAAACACATTATTTTAATCCTGTTCATACGAAATTCATTGATCTTGGCTTGAAACCACAAAAATTGTCTGACGTTTTGGTGGACAGTATGTTGAAAAAGATTATTGAATATAAGGATAATATTGATAAAGATACTATTATGCCAAAAGTGAAGTGGGAACAATCAGTATAGGTATTTTTTAATTCTTAAATAAATTATTATTTTATGAATAATAAAGTACGTATTGGTAACGGTTTCATCGGTGAAGAATATCCTGTCTACATCGTTGCAGAAGGAGGTTTAACAAATTGGGGTGACATTGCACTTGCAAAGAGGCAGGTAGATGCTGCTATGGCTGCTGGTGCTGATGCTATTAAGTTTCAAGCACAAACGACGGAAGCACTTGTTTCAAAAAAGGTAGATCCTTATTGGTATAGTCGATTAAAGTATAAAGAACTTTCATATAATGATTTACGAATGTTGAAGGAATATTGTGAAATTCGTAATATCGATTTTTTTGTTACTTCTCATACGGAAGTTGATTTAGAATTTATTGATAAAGATTTAGATATTCCATTTTTTAAGATTGGTTCTGGAGAAAGTATTAATAATGATTTTTTGCGTAATGTTGCTTCTCGGGGTAAGCCTGTTATTGTTTCTTTTGGTCTCCATAAATCGGTTGAAGAAATTCATAATTCTCTTTCTATTATGGAATCTGAGGGACTCATTGATATTGTCGCGTTGCATTGCAATACTATTTATCCTACTCCTGTTGATATAAATAGTTTGGGAACTATTACTCAGTTAAAGAATCAATTAGATTGTCCTATTGGATATTCCGATCATACTATTGGTTTACATATTCCTATTGCGGCTGTTGCGCTTGGTGCAAAACTTATTGAAAAACATCTTTCTTTTGATAAAACAGATAAAAGATCATTTGATTGTCCTGTTTCATGTGATCCTGAAGATTTAAAGCAAATGGTTAAACAAATTCGTGATGTTGAAGCATCTATTCTTCCTGCAAGTTCCAATCGTGTTGATCATATAATTGCTGCAAGGGGATGGGCAAGTCAAAGTATTGTGGCTGCTAAGGATATCCCCGTTGGTAAAGTTCTTGAAAGGAGTGATATCGTATTTAAGCGACCTGGTAAGGGCCTTGCTACGGGGTATGTTCATAAAGTATTAGGAAAAAAGGTTAAAAAATTTATTGAAGAGGATACTTTGGTTCTTATTGAAGATTTATATTAGTAAGAATTTTTTAAAAATTAGTATCTAAAAAAGTTTTTTTATGGGGGAAAAATATCAATTATCATCGCTTAAGCAGCTTGAAGCAGAAAGTATTTATATTTTTCGTGAGGTCGCTGCGACATTTCGTCGTCCTGTCCTTCTTTATTCTATTGGTAAGGATTCTTCAGTTTTGTTACGTTTAGCACAAAAGGCTTTTTTCCCAGGAAAGATTCCTTTTCCTCTTTTGCACGTTGACACAGGGTTTAAATTTAGAGAGATGATTGAATTTCGTGATTATTATATAGATAAAATTGGTGTGCAACTGATTGTTGAAAAAAATGATTCTTTGGAGGCTTTGTCTTTTGGTCCGAATGATGCACATACTGATAATTATATTTATCATAAAAAAACGAAGCCTTTACTTGACGCTCTTGAAAGGTATCGTTTTGATGCCGCAATTGGTGGCGCTAGACGTGAAGAAGAAAAATCTCGTGCAAAAGAACGTATTTTTTCTGTTCGTAATGAACACAGTGGTTGGAATCCAAAATTACAAAGACCTGAGTTATGGAATTTATACAATACTCAATTACAGAATGGACAGAGTATGCGCGTTTTTCCATTGTCTAATTGGACTGAAGCCGATATCTGGGCGTATATTCTTCAAGAAAAGATTGAAGTTGTCTCACTCTATTTTGCCGAGAAAAGAAAATTGGTGAAGCGCAATAATAGTTTTTATGCGTTGGACAATTATGTGATTGCTCGAGAAGGGGAAGAAGTTATAGAAGCAGAAGCTCGTTATCGAACTTTAGGGTGTTCACCTTCTACTGGTGCCGTATTGTCATGTGCAAAAACAGTTGAGGAAATCCTTTGTGAAGTTTTGGAAGCAAAACAGTCCGAAAGAAGTAATAGGGCAATTGATAAAACATCTGACACTTCAATGGAACATAAAAAAAAACAAGGCTATTTTTAGTGTATGGAGAATAAACGTAAATACAATCGAAACATGGAATTACTTACTCTTGTTATTGCTGGAAGTGTAGATGATGGAAAATCAACTTTAATAGGAAGGCTTCTTTATGATACGGGTAATGTGTATGAAGATCAAATACAAGCTGTTGAAAATACTGAACACATTGAGGATGAACTTGATTATTCACTTTTTACAGATGGTCTTGAAGCTGAGCGAGAACAAAAAATTACTATTGATGTAGCATATAGATATTTTTCTTCTAATCAAAGAACGTTTATTATTGCCGATGTTCCTGGTCATGAAGAATATACAAGAAATATGGTTACAGGTGCTTCTCATTCTCAAGTTGCATTGATTGTGATTGACGCAAGAAAAGGAATGACTGTGCAAACAAGACGTCATTTTTTTGTCCTTTCTTTATTGAATATTCCCCATGTCGCAGTTGTTGTGAATAAAATGGATATGGTGTCATATGATCAAGGTGTTTTTGAAAACATAAGGGATGATGTTCAATTGTTTACGAGAAATATTGGTATAAAAAATATTCAGTTTATTCCGGTTTCTGCTTTAAAAGGTGATATGGTTGCTACTCGTGGCAATAATTTGTTATGGTATTTTGGTCAGACAGTACTTGAATATATTCATGATGTTCCTGTTATCTCTTCCCGTAATATGGTGGATGCTCGTTTTCCTGTGCAATATGTTGTTCGTCCTGATCAAGATTTTCGAGGGTATGCAGGGACTGTCGCTGGAGGAGTATTTCTTGTTGGAGATAATATAAAAGTTTTACCATCAGGTGTTGAATCTTTTATTGAACATATTTCTGTAGCAGAAGAAGATGTGAGTTATGCGTTTAATGGACAGGCTGCTGTTATGAGTTTTGTTGACCAAATTGATGTCAGTCGAGGGGATATTGTGGTGCGTGTTGGTAATGAACCTATTGTTTCTAACAATATTGATGCTGTGGTGTTTTGGTTTAATAAACAACCTGCGGTAAAGAAAAATAGATATATTATCAAACAAACGACAAAGGAGACTTTTTGTTTTATTAATACTGTTTTTTCTGTTATTGATGTTTTGAATGGGGAATATCAAGAAGCCTCTCAAGTGGAACTTAATCAGATAGGTAAGGTGCGTTTTACTACTCATGAACCATTTGTTTTTGATTCATACAAGAAGAATAAAAAATTGGGAAGTTTTATATTAATTGATGAAGTTACAGGAGATACTGTTGCTGCTGGGGTTATTACTCCATCAGAGAAAAAAATGTTGCCTGACATTCAAGAAGAACCTCTTTTATTGGATGTTCCTAAAAAAAACATAACTCTTGAAGAAAAGGTAGAACTTTCAAAAATAATTATTGAACATGCATTTTTGGTTCATCCAAATTTGTTTGTTGCTTGTTCATTTGGTAAGGATTCTCGAGTTATTGCTGATTTAGTTATGCAAATTAAGTCTGATGCTTTGTTTGTTAGTATTGATACTGGATATGAATTTCCAGAGACACTTCGTTTTGCAAAAGAATTAGAGCAAGAAATTCATATGAATCTTTTGTGGGTTCGTCCTACTGAAGATGATATTTCTGAAATAAAAAGTACGTTTGCAAATTCGTTTATTCATGAAGGACAGTATATGTGTTGTGCCATGAAAAAACCTGCCATTGTTCCCATTTTAGATAAGTATGATGCATGGATTACCGGATTACGTCGTGATGAAAGTGTTCAACGACAATATACTCCTATTATTGAAAAATCAGAAAATATTGTAAAGTATAATCCAATTGCATTTTGGACAAAAGATGATGTATGGGAATATTTACGAACGTATAAGTTATCATATCATCCATTATATAATGAAGGATATACTTCTTTAGGTTGTGAACCTTGTACAAAAAAAAGTGATGTTGCTAACGAAGAAAGAAAGGGACGATTTCATGATACGGGTAATAATGAGTGTGGTTTGCATATATAGTTTATTTATGAAAAAAATATTAGGCCTTATTACTGCCCGTGGTGGATCAAAGCGTTTACCTAGGAAGAATATTAAAGAATTTTTGGGTAAGCCATTGCTTGTTTGGAGTATTGATGTTGGAAAACAAAGTAATGTTTTCGATCATTTTATTTTGTCTACTGATGATGAAGAAATTGCAAGTATTGGTAAAGCTCATGGTGTGGATGTTCCTTTTATTAGACCAGCAGAGTTGGCTACTGATATGGCGACGTCACTAGATGTCGTCATTCATGCTGTTAATTGGATGAGGGAAAATAGAAAGTATTATGCTGATTGGATTATTTTATTAGAGCCTTCTTGTCCAGGCAGACAATCTTTTCATATTCAAGAGGTAAAACAAATTATTGAGGAACGGGATGATATTGATTCTTTGGTTGGTATTTCTCGAGTTCCTGGTAGGATGAGTTATTTGAAACAATTAGAAAACATTGGTGATGAAATTGTTATGCCTGTTGTAAAATCAGAATGCACCAATTTTAAGAGAAATCAGGATTTACCAATAACATATTATGTGAATTCTGCCATTTATGCGTTTCGGGTTAATAATTTATTGGAAGGTTCTTTGTGGGGGAAAAGACGGTATGGATATGAAATGGATACGGTGTATTCGCAAGATATTGATAGTAAGGATGATTGGATTGTGGCTGAAGCACGAATGAAACATCTATTGGAACAGTAAATTATTTTTTTGTATTTTACAATTTAGTAATAAACAAAAAAGCATTGAATATTATTCAATGCTTTTTTGATGACCCGACTGCAGAATACAGTCGGGTATGGGGAAGACCTCAACCCTAGGCTCTAGGGGAGGCCAAAGAAGACACACCTGAATCCTGTCATTGCGTTTCGCTCGTCACTAAACGAGCTTACTCTGTGTGATATGCGGGGGGTATCCTGGTGATACCCCCCGCCGCGGATGACTATGGTTCCAGGTTCTCCACCCTCATCCCATGATGTGCCGTCATTTGGGGCACCCTCATATGTTGGGTGGTAGGCGTCGCTTACATGTTCGGCTACGTTGCCGATCATGTCGAGACATCCTTTGGGGGTGACGCCCCCAGCTGCTGTTCCCACTTCTGTGGTCCCCAAGGAACCACAGATTGTTAGTATTGCCTGGTTGCAGGTTCCATTAACATCCCCCCAGGGGTAGATCCTGTGATTTTCTCCTGTGGCGGCGAATTCCCATTCGGCTTCTGTGGGGAGTCGACCTTCTGCCCAGAGACAGAAGGTGGTGGCGTCATTTTTGTTGACGCCGTTGACGGGGTGGAGCGAGCGACCGTTGCTGGAGGTGTTGAGCCCCCAGTTGCCAACGTTGCCGTTGGCAATTGATCGCTGCTGCTCCAAGCATGGAGGGCATTGTTCGTACCACTCGCTGGTGGTCTCGAACTTTGCAATGAAGTACCCTTGCACGAATGTTACCTCGTGTACGGGTTTTTCATTCTCAATTCCTTCGGGTCCCCCCATGAGGAAGCTCCCGGGGGGAACGTAGATCACCGTTTTGTAGAACTCCAGCTCGTCGGCTGGAGCATACTCGCAGTGATCTTTTTCGTTGCAGGTCGCAGGCCAGCCTTGCGGTGACTGCGGGCACAGGGTTGTGCCGCAGCAGACACCACCGTTGCGGTCGCAGACGCCGCAGGCGTTGAAGCCTACGTCGTTGCTGCAGGTGACGGTGTTGGGGCCGTTGCAGGTGTAGGTCCCACATTCGTCACAGGACGTGGCGGGCTGATGAGCCAGAACACCACACCCATTACAGGCATTGCGGCCGGGGTCGCTGCATTGCACAGCGTCCCGACCGTTGCAGATATACTCGCCGCAGGCGCCACAGGGCGCGCCAACGTCGCTTGACAGGGCGTTGCACCCGCCGCAAACGTTGTTGGGCTCGGCGCCAACGCACATTGTGGCGTTTTCGCCGTCGCAGGCGTAGGCACCGCACTGACCACAAGCCTCTTCAGGCTCATGGCTGAGGGTGCTGCATCCGCCGCAGGCGTTGAGATCTGAGTTCTCGCCGGGGGTGCACTGGACGTTGCCGCCCATGCACTCCCAGGTCCCTGATCCGCAATCGAGTCCTTCACCACAAGTGGTGCCGGGCTCTCCGCGGAGGACCTGACAACTCCCGCAGGCGTTCAGCGGCTCGTCAGAGTCGCCGTTGCAGTTGTTGTCCATTCCGTCGCAGATCTCGGTGGCGTCGGGGTGGACGTCGGGGTCCGTGTCGTTGCAGTCACCGCCAACAGTGGCGGTGTAGGCACCTCTTTCTTGACTCGGACAGAACTCGGCGGGGTCGCCCGCGCCGTATTCGTCTTCGTCGAGGTCGAGGTACCAATTTGACGGCTCGTTTTCGCCAGCGCAGAAGAGGTTTTCACCATCCTCGTCGCAGCGGAGTGAACCATCGCGACACACGTCGCCGCACATCGTGCCGGGTACGTCGTTGAGCTCTTGTTCGCCACCACACGCGTTGCGGTTGGGGGCGTTGCACTGAACGGCGTTTTGTCCGGCGCACTCCCACATCCCTTCGTCGTTTTCGCCGCAGGGGTCGCCTGGGCGTTGACCCTCTGGGAATTCCACCGAACCGCCGCAGCCGTTGTCCAGGGGGACGTCGGCGTCGGAGGTGTCGTTGTCCGTATCGGGGACGTCGGGGTTGACGACATCGCTGTCGTTGTTGCCGTCGTTGTTGCCGTCGGTGTCGTTGTCGATGGAGATCTGCGTGATGCAGATGCCCTCGGAGCACGTCGAAGCGTGCGCGGGGCAGTCTGCGCTCTTTTCGCAGGTGATGAGGCTGCTCTCACAGCCGCCGGAGACGACGAATAGCATCGCCATCCCCATCCCCATCAGGAAATGGATGAACTGTTTCATGATTGTGTTCCTTGTTGGGGGGAGGCGTTGCCTCCCCTGTTGTTTCAGAAGGGGAGGGTGAACACCGCGGTGCCACCATCCCGCATGGGGGTGATGGTGACGGTGGGGGTGTTGTTGTTGGTTTCCTCGGCTTCCCAGTAGAAGAACAGCGCGACGTCGGCGGCAGCCAGGAGGCCGCCGCTGATGTACATTGCTGTCATCAACTGGTTCATGTCGTCGAGCTCCCCTTGAAGCTTCGCGGCTTCGGCGGGAGACCTGAGCTCTCCACGGGCTTGTTTGCCCGCGAGGGTCTCGAGTTCTCCGTATTTTCCCGCGGCCGAAATGTTGGCGAACACGCCGCCTGTCACCAGCGCGAGGGACAGGGTCCCGACGCCGATGACGGTGAGATGCTTGGTGCCAACTTCGAACTCATCCTCATCAGTCTTCTTGTCGTCGGTCCACACGATGCCGTTGCCTTTGGTAGGCTTGGGCAGGGTGATGGTGACGGACTTTTCCCCGATACCGTACGGGATGTCCACGGTGGTGGACGCCGTGCGGTTGTCGGTGGTGGCGACAAGGGTGATCTGACCGACGGACGTGAACGGCTTGGCGATGGTCGCTTTGCCGTTTTTGTCCGTCGTGGCGACGAGCTTGCCTTCGACCGTGAGCTTCACACCCTTTTTAGGGGGGATGATGGTCACGGTGAGGGTTTGGCAGGCGTATGATCCTTCCAGATATTCAGTCTGGATGACAGCCGCGTCGCTTTGCGGCAGATCTTCGTTTTTTGACGCCTGCTCGAACCACTTGAGGCCCGAGCAGACGTCGTTCATGGACATGTAGGCCAACGCGAGGTTGACTTTGTACACCGACATGTCCTTGTTGCGGTTGGAGAGCTGGGTGTACAGCTCGATGGCTTGGACGTAGTCCTTCTTTACCATGGCCTGCTCGGCCTTGGTGATGAGGACTTCGTCCGACTGCGCCTGGGCCAGGTTTCCCCAACCCAGGAGCATCCCCACCACCACGAGCGTGGCAGCGAGGAACGACATGGTTCTGTTCATGATGTTCTTGTTCTCCTGCTTCATTTGCCACCTCCGTTGAGAAAGCTTTTTGGCTTCTTCTCCGTACCGCTGGGCGGTTTGGTGAGGAAGCTTTTTGGCTTCTTTTTCTCGGTGGGTGGCGTATCTGTTTTTGCACCGTTGTTGCTGTTGTCCTCGACCTTTGGGGGGCGAGTGCGACGGCGACGAGGTACGACTTTTGGTGGCTTCTTTGGCGAGGTGTCAGTCTTGACGACGACGTCCTGTTTGGACGCGTCTTCTTCGACTTTTGCTTCCCCCCCTGTATCTTTGACACCGATGTCTTTCTCCTGTTGCGGAGCCTTGTCCGCGAGCGTGCTCGCGTCTGAGGACTCTGCGTCGGGAGAGGATGGCTGTTCGAGTTCAGCGGGATATTCGTTGACATCCCTGCTGTCCTCTTGCTGCACGGTGTTTATTGTTTTGGGGTTGGTGGTGACCTCGTCGTTGCTCAGGAGCCAGATGGCTCCAAGGGCGATGGCGGCGAGGAGCATGAGTGCTCCTACCACCGCTACGGTGATTTTGGCGAAAGAACCAGCCTTACCCGGGGGGAGGGTGATTTCGATCGCCTCAGCCGTCGCGGCAAGGTGAACCTCGGCGGGTGGCATGGTGTCTGCCGTGTCGACGACCTTGGGACGATTGGTCCTTTTGTTGTCGTCGATCTGGGTGATGATGTCGCCGATGTTCATCATGCCTGTTTTTTCCTTCGCCTCCTGGCGGCTGATCTCCGCCCAGAGGGTGGGGAAGTTGACTTCGCAGATGTTCTTCAGCGCGTCGAGGAATTCCTCCGCGCTGGCGAAGTAGGACCCTTCTTCGGGGCCGAGCTCGCCGCTTTTGAAACCCATTTTCAGCACTTGGAAGAACATGGAGAGCTTTGCGTCATTCTTGACGAGCTGATCCAGGCTCTCATAGTGCTTTTGTTGGAAGTACTTGCGGTAGACGTCCGTGTAGGCATCTCCCTCTTGTACTTCGATGGGCATCTTTCCCGTGATGGCCTCGAACAGCATGACGCTGATTGCGAAGAGGTCCATTTTGGGGGATGCCGCCTTGTGAGAGAATTGGAGTTGAGACATGTACACGGGGGTTCCGCGTACACCGCCCTGCCCGTCTTGGGTCTTATAGACGTTGTCACCTTCTTTCTCCCCGACATGGGTTGCTGTGCCGAGGTCGATGATGCACGCGGCACCATCTTCCTCGCGGACGATGATGTTCTCCGGTTTCAGGTCGCGGTGGATGCACTCGGCGCTGTGCATGAGATGCACTGCGTCGAGGAAGCTCAAGAAGAACCTCACAACATCCTCCGTTTCCGTCATTTTTTTATTCCGGAGTTTCTTTTCGAGCGTCTCACCTTTGATGTACGGCAGCACGATGTAGCGCATGCCGTCGTGATCGCCGAACTGAAATGCTCCGGCGACCTGGGAGATGCTCTTTAAACCGATGCCGATGTCACACTCGTGCATCAGCAGTTTCACATGGGTAGAATCCCCACGAAACTTCTGCCGAAGCATCTTGACGACGACCTGTCCCTGCCCGTTGTTCTGGCAGAGGTAGGCGACGCCGAATGAGCCGGCGCCAAGGATGTCGAGGACGGTGATGTCCGTGTTCTGGATCTTGGATCCAGGCTCGAGCACCTTTCCTCCGAACTGGTCGTTGTCGATGTAGCGATAGTTCTTGTTGGTATTGTCAGCCATGGTGTCACTCCTGCCGCATTGCGGCGGGTATAGATCGCATTGGCTGACGCCGATGGATCTGTGTTTTTTTTCGTAGTGTTGAATTGTAAAGGACTGTTGAATAGCAAAATGTCCACTCTTTGAGTGGTTTTTGCTATCCAGGTGTATATTTTTTAGCTGTGTTAACTACAAAATAGGCATCTTAGATAACAGGGCAATATAGTCTTTTTTTGTGTTCTTGTCAAGTTGTTTTGTGGGTATAGGTAATATTTAGATAGGATAGGCTATAGGTGACAATGTGATTCTACAGTTCTACGCTACTATGGGATTAGCTAGGAAATTGAGTATATTTCCTTTTTGTAACCAAAAAGGAACAAAAAGTTTTGGGGGCGGACGATTGTTTTGTGTGGTTTTATCATAATATTGAATATTTGTGATTTTTTCATGACGCCGCCCCCAAGCCCCCTTTTTTTATGTTTTTCGTTTTTATTGAAAAAAAAAGAGGATTCCTGTACACTTTTGGAGCTAGGTAGTCATGAAATTTTTGGGTATATTTCATTTCAGTAATATAACTAATAAATACATTGAGATCTCTCGATGCCCCGGCTGTTGCCGAGGTTACTCGAGATGACCGTGTTGTCTAGGTAATTATTTGATAGTATGAATATCTTATATATTGGAGGCGGATTTGTGGGGGCGTGTAGTGCGGCGGTGTCTGCGGATAGTGGGCACAACACGCTTGTTTTTGATATTGATACAGAAAAAATAGCCGCCTTTGCTTCACTTGATAAAACACGTATTGAATCGTACTTGCATGAAAAGGAACTTGCGGAAATGTGTGCTCAACATGCAGACCATTTGCGTTTTACGAGTGATTATCAAGAAGTTTTTGCATTCCTTGATACGTGTGATGCCGTGTTCATGTGTCTGCCAACACCAGAAATTGGGGAAACAGGAGAAAGTAATCTTACCTATTATACCGCAGCAGCAGAACAATTGGCAGTCGCACTAGCCAAACGGAATGGTGGTGCTCAACAAAAATATGTAGTTATTGTCAACAAAAGTACGGTTCCCATTGATATGATTGATATGACCAAAGAGTTATTAATGAAAGCAGGTGTTACAAACTTTGGGGTGGTGTCTAATCCAGAATTTTTGGTTGAAGGAAAAGCAATTGAAGGATCTATTCGTCCAGATCGTGTAGTGGTGGGAGCAGAATCTGAACAAGATTTTGGTATTATGCGAAATATATATAATCGATTTTATACTTCATCAACGGTTGGATATCTTGAAGTGAGTCCAAAGGAAGCCGCGGCAGGAAAACTTCTCGCAAATTATTATTTGTTTAGTAAGCTTGCGCAATGTTTTGATGTGATTGGGAGAACGTGTGAAGCATTTGATGATGTGACCTTTGAAAACGTTCGGTCTATTATTACCGCGGATAAACGAATTAGTAATTGGGGATTTTATAATAGTTTGTATGCTGGGGGAAGTTGTTTGATCAAGGATGCTCGATCGCTTTCTCATCAGTTACAAACAGCGGGAAAAGTTTCTTCGCTTGTGAATGAAACGTATCTTGCTAATAAACGGCAGCTAGAATTATTTTTGTCTCGGCCAGAAACGGAAGCTGGATTTGACTGGCAAGGAAAAACAGTTGCGCTTTTGGGACTTGCATTTAAGCAAGATACCAATGATACACGCAATAGTCCAAGTCTTGATATTGTGCGATTTTTGCAAGAGAAGCGGGTAAAGGAAGTACGATTGTATGATCCTGTGGCAAATGATATGTTTGGAATGGATTTTCCGGCGAGTGAGCAACTGGTGTACATGGCGGATATTCGTTCTGCTACGATGCATGCGGATGTGGTTATTATTGCGACGGATTGGCCACAGTTTCGACAGGTTGCGGAGGTACTTTTGGCTCTTCCAGAAAAGAATGCACTTATTATGGATGGGCGAAGGATGTTGCAGCATCGATATGATGAGTTGCAAAAGGCAGGATTTTCGCTTATTGCGGTGGGGTCTCCGTTTTTGGGAATTACGAATAATTAATAATTTTCATTTACGAATTATAAGGGGATACGATTCTCGCTCCATAGTTTTGCCTACTGGTAGGCAAGCCCGACAAGGCTGTGAAGTATGTCATCCTGAGCGTAATGAGCAAGGAACGAGCGAATGGAGTCGAAGGATCTCGTGATAGAAAATTTTGCTTTCTGCATCGGGATCCTTCGACTTCAGTCGTCGTGGTACTCCTCCTTACGCTCAGGATGACATATTATTTTGGCATCATTTCTTGCAGCTAGATCCACAGAGCTATGCCACTATGGAGCTGGCTGGGGGTAGTATACCCCAAAGCACAAATATCTGTTTAGAAAAGTATTACATTTTTTGATAAATACGGTAAATACATTTTATTTATGGTTACACTTGAACAGTTACAATCAAAGCAAGAAAAGGTTTGTGTGGTGGGACTTGGGTATGTGGGATTGCCACTTGCGGTGTTGTTATCGAAACATTTTTCCGTGATTGGATTTGATGTAAATAAAACGCGTATTGCTGAGTTGAAACAGGGGATTGAAGTGACAAAAGAAGTTGATTCTGCTGAATTACAACAGGCGACGATTTTTTATAGTGATGATCCCGCATCTATTGCCGATGCAAAATTTATTATTGTTGCCGTCCCTACGCCAATTACCGATGATAAAGAACCTGATTTAACTATTCTCAAAAAGGCTTCACAAATGGTAGGGGAGCATATGGTTGAGGGTTCCATTGTGGTTTATGAATCTACAGTGTATCCTGGCGCAACAGAAGAAATATGTTTGCCTATTCTTGAAGCAGCCGCTTCGTTGCATGCCCCAGAACACTGTTTGATTGGGTATTCCCCAGAACGAGTGAATCCTGGTGATAAAGAACATACTATTGATAAGGTGGTGAAAGTTGTTTCTGGTATGAATAAAGAAAGTTTGGCAGTGATTGCTGGCGTGTATGGTACGGTTACAACGGTATTTGAAGCGTCATCTATTAAAGTAGCTGAAGCCGCAAAAGTTATTGAAAATACGCAGCGTGATTTAAACATTGCGCTTATGAATGAGCTTTCGCTTATTTTTGCGCACATGAATATTAGTGTTTATGATGTGCTTGCGGCAGCAGGAACAAAATGGAATTTTTTACCGTTCAAGCCAGGACTTGTTGGAGGACATTGTATTGGAGTGGACCCTTATTATTTGACGCATAAGGCAACACAGCTTGGATATTCTCCAGATGTTATTTTGGCGGGGAGAGGAATAAATGATAGGATACCTACCATTATTGCGGAAACATTAATGGATCAATTGCGACAGTTAGGAAAAGATCCAAAAGATGCCACTGTTGTGATGTTGGGAGTAACGTTTAAAGAAAATATTCCGGATATTCGCAATTCAAAAGTGGTTGATATGTATCGCGCATTTATTGCTGCTGGTATGACGGTGTTTGTGTGTGATCCTCATGCTGATGTTGCTGAAGTTGCGCATGAGTATGGATTTTCTCTTACAGAAAAGGACGCATTACCAAAAGCTGATTTGCTTGTTGTTGGTGTGGCGCATGATGAGTTTGCTTCGTTGGATCCGCATACAGTACAGGCATTTACCAATGGTCACTCTTGCTTGCTGGCAGATATTAAACATTTGTATAATCGGCAGGACATTGAAGATGTTGGCTTGGCGTATTGGTCACTGTGATGTTTGATTGACGATTCATTAACCAATTAACTATTTAATTAATTATGGCGCACTATCTTATTACCGGTGGAGCCGGGTTTATTGGAACAAATTTAACAAAACAACTTCTTGCAGACGGACATCAGGTGCGTATTATTGATAATTATGCTGGCGGGAAAATGGAAGAGCGAATGCAAGAGGGAGCTGAATATGTGGAAGGAGATATTCGCAACATGGATGATTTGAACAAGGTGATGCAAGGTGTTGAGGGTGTGTTTCATATGGCAGCATTGCCACGGGTTTCTTATTCTGTGGAATATCCGGCACTTACTCATGATGTAAACGTAAATGGAACGCTCAATGTACTTCTTGCTGCACGAGATAATGGAGTAAAACGGGTGGTATTTTCATCATCATCTTCTTCTTATGGAAATCAAGAAACGTATCCATTGAAAGAAGATACGGTTATTAAAAAACCTATTGCGCCATACGCACTTCATAAATTTATTGGCGAAGAGTACTGTCGGTTGTTTGCTGAGTTATATAATCTTGAAACCGTAAGTTTGGTGTATTTTAATGTGTATGGTCCGTATGCTGATCCGCATGGAGCATATGCATTGGTGATTGCCAAATTTTTGGAACAAGTTAAACATGGTGAACCAATGACGATCTGTGGTGATGGAGAATATTATCGAGATTATACGCATGTTTCTGATATTGTTCGAGCCAATATGTTGGCGATGACAAAAGATACGGCATGTAATGGGGAAACGATTAATATAGGAAATGGAAATCCTCATTCAGTTAATAATATTGTGGAATTTATTGGTGGTGAATCAGTACATGTTCCTGATCGACCAGGAGATGTACGGTATACGGAAGCTGATAGTTCTCGAGCAAAGGAACTCCTTGGTTGGGAGCCAACAGTTAGTTTGAAAGAGGGTATTGATATGTTAAAAAAAGATTTTGGTGTGTAGATAACGTACGACGTACGAAAAACCCATCTTACTCAGATGGATTTTTTATTTGTGAATTTTTATGTCGTTCCTTGTATTTTTTTATTGTCCCATGAATCTCATAACAACATTTATTGTTCGCAAGAGAATAGATATATCAAGGAGGAGAGAACGATTTTTGATGTAATAGAGATCGTATTGCAGTTTTTCGAGTGAGGATTCCAGTGTGTCGGTATAGTGTTGGTGAATCACTGCCCAACCGGTAAGCCCCGGTCGTACAAGATGACGAAGAGGATAATAGGGCATGCGTGTTTCTAATTCTTCTACAATTGCGGGGCGTTCAGGCCGTGGGCCAATGAGTGTGATATCTCTTTTGAAAAGATTGATGACTTGTGGAAGTTCATCGATACGTGTTTTCCGTAAGAATGTTCCTATAGACGTTATGCGGATGTCTTGTTTTTTGGCGAATTCCCAGCCATCTGTTTCTGCGCTGCCATCTTCGGCAAGGGCGTACATGGATCTAAATTTGTACATGGTAAATATTTTTCCTTGTTGGCCAATTCTTTTTTGTTTGATAAAGATAGGACCTGTTGAGGTAATCTTTATCGTAATTGCAATAATAGGGAGTAAAAGAATAAAGTAGGCACCAATAAATACGATGGCAATATAGTCAATAATGGTTCGTATTTTTTCGTAGACAGGGTGATTTTTGTTTTGGAGATGATTGAGAAACCAGCTTTCAGAAAATGTTGATGGGGGAATTCTTCCTGTGATACTTTCGTAAAATGAGGGTAAATCAATAATATGAACTTTCCAAAAGAGGAGTTGATATAATTCTCTGAGGGCATCTTCGTTTTGTTTGAGGTGCGGGGCCATTACGACAACATGTCCTTGATAATTGGTGATACATGGGCGAATAGTGTGCAGTCCGTGAAATACTTCGCAATGATCATAGGTAGCATTTTTGATATGTTTTTCCGGATCAATAATAGCAACCGTTTTGTATCCACGTTCGGGGTTTTGTTTTATGGTCTCAATGAGTTCTTCGGTTTCTTTTGTGACTCCAACGAAAATAACATTTGTTTGTAGGCGTTTGATTCCAATGATTCTGTTATACATTGCCCGAAGTGCTGCGCTGATGCTGTATCCAATGATAACATTGAGTACAAGGATTGTTTTTGGGGTAATGTTTTGGTTAGCGGGAAGAAGGTAAAAAAAACAGGCACTTCCAATCAGTGATAGTATGGCGGTTTCGCTGAGTCTTCTATAATATTTTTTTGTGTATGATAATTGTACAAGATCGTAGAGTCCATTAATATAGTTCAGGACAATCCAGAAAAAAAACACAATACTAAACAGTGGAATATGCTGTAGTATGTTTTCTGGCGTTGGTGGGCGTTGATATCGGAGAGTGAGACTCATGATAAAGGCAATGTAGAAACTTGCGATATCTGTGCTGAGCAAGATGAATTGTTTTACTCGGTAGCTTAGAGAAATCATTGTTTTTTTCTTAGGTTCACGGTATACTATCTTTGATTTATTTATACTGAATTTATGCAAAAAAATCAAGTTTTTCAACTTGTTTTAGCTATTTTTTTCGTTACGGTGTTATTTCCTGTTGCTTCTTTTGCTGTTGTTCCTTTTGATTTGCAGTCGCAAGGGGTGTTTCGTTCGGCTCGGGTTACTATTAATGGTGGTGATACCCGTACACGAACAAGAAGTGTTGTGTTGTCTTTTACCAAGGGAACGGCTGATGTAGAAAGTATGCGAATTGCTAATTCTCCAGAAATTGGTAACGTCAGTTGGCAACCATATAGTTCGCGAAAGGAATGGTTTTTGGATTTTGGTCGAGGAGAAAAAGTTGTGTATGTGCAATTCCGTAGTACTAATGGAGATATATCAACAACATTTTCTGATGCAATTATTTTGGACGTTGATCCTCAGCCGTTTATTGAAATGACGGTGAATGATGGTGATGACTCAACGTTTGACCGTACGGTTACCGTATCATCTACGGTTTCTGAGGGGGTTGAACACATGCAAATTAGTAATTCGTCAGATTTTTCTGATGTGCCGTGGTTACCTGTCCAAGAGTCCCTTCGATGGAGTTTGCCTACGGGAGAAGGAAAAAAAACAGTGTATGTGCGATATCGTGATGCACAAGGGAGAACATTTATAAAAAAACAATCTATTATTGTTGTCCCTTTTGGACAATTGTTAGAAGCCGGAGATATTGTTACGAGCCCAGGGGATTCAATCTATTATTATGGGTTTGATGGTGAGCTTCATGATTATCCATCGTTAGCCGTATTTCATACATGGTTTGATGATTTTGACTTTGGGGATATTGTTTATGTAAGTAATGTGGAGTTGAGTCAATATCCTGTTGGGGAGTCTGTTTCGCCACGACCTGGTTCATGGTTGGTGCGATTTGGTGTTGATTCACAAGAAGTATTTGCGGTTGAACCGGGATATGTGTTGCGACCATTTTTGTCTGAGATTGAAAAAGAGTTACTTTATGGATTAGATTGGAAAAAGCGTGTGATTACTATTAATCAAGCGGAGCGAGTGCATTATACGCTTCGTTCGTTTTCGGAGGCTATTGCGAGTGGGGCAACAGATGAAGATGGAGATGGACTGGATAGTGATCTTGAACGGCGATATGGTTCTTCTGATACGAAGGTTGATTCTGATGGTGATGGTCTTAGTGATTTGGAAGAAATTCGATTTTTATCGAGTGATCCTGGTGTGGTGGATAGCAATGGTAATGGAATAGCTGATGGTGCTATGGTTCGGTCTGGAAAATTACCAACAGGAGGTGCACTTACTACGCTGCCAGAACATACGTATAGTTATGCTCGTGGTACGGTGGTGAGTAATCCGGATGGAAAAGGATTGTATTTTTTTAGTAGTGATGGAAAGCTTCGTGCTATGTCGTCACAAATTTATCGTACGGACCCTACAGTGAGTGGATTTATTGTGTATCCACCGTATCCTATTTTGATTGGGAGGACGAGTACGATGTCTCGTGATGATGGATATACGTATGCGTATCCTACCCGGTATCGTCAGGGAAAAATTGAACGTTTATAATATGTATTTTTTATGATATTTCGATATATCTTTTCAGGGAGCATCATGAGTTTATTTGTTGCTGCTACGGTATTTTTTCCACATGCTGCTTTTGCATTGGTTCCAAATGATCCTTTTGCCACACAGCCTGCGTATGATTTTGTAAAATTGTATGATGCGTGGGATTTTGCCACTGGTTCACTCGATGTGGTTGTTGCTATTATTGATAATGGATTTGATACGTTTCATCCTGATTTGCGTGATAATGTATGGAAAAATGTTGATGAAGTTTGTGATAATAACATTGATGATGATGCCAATGGGTATGTTGATGATTGTTATGGATGGAATTTTTTTGATGGAAATAATAACCCCACTCCGGATCCGCTTCAAGGACATGATGAAAAAAATATTCATCATGCCACAATTATTGCTGGTATTATTGGTGCTGTGGGGGATAATAATAAAGCAGGGGCAGGAATTAATTGGCATGTAAAATTGATGAACGTTAAAGTATTGGGAAATAATGGTTCTGCCAGGATTGGAAATCTTCCCTATGCTATTCATTATGCTGTGGATAATGGTGCTGATGTTATTAATACCAGTCTTGTTGGACAATTTGATCCTGAAGACGTTGAGTCACAAGCGTATGTGACTGAGTTACTGGAAGCTGTGAAGTATGCATATGATCATGGCGTGGTGTTTGTTGCCGCTGCTGGGAATAGTCGATTATCATTAAATACGTATCCTCATTATCCTGTTTGTGCAGATGATATGTCTGACGAAAATTTTATACTTGGAGTAAGTGCTGTTTCTGTAGAACGTATGTTGGCGGTATTTTCAAATGTTGGATCAAATTGTATTGATATTACTGCACCAGGAGTAGGTATTGGTGGGTTATTACGATATTCTCCCACCAACGGTCTTCGTGATACCTATAGTCCTGAGTTGCAATGGAATGGAACAAGTTTTGCAGCACCATTTGTTTCTGGTGCGGCAGCACTTATTAAAAGTGTGCAACCAGGGTGGGGTCCTTCAGAAATATTTGATGCATTGTTTAAGACCGTAAGTAAAACTCCTCCAGAAAATGAAGAAGAATATGCAAATTTATTTGGGCATGGATTGTTACAGATTGGCCCTGCTGTTCAGTATGCTTTATCACAGCCATTAACGAGCGCTTCCTCTGGACCAACGGGATTTGCTTTTTTTCGATTTTCTGATGGCTTTAGTTCTTTTGATTCGATAAATGGATCTGTTGTTCGTCCAGAGGTTATTCACGCGGATGATGTGGCGGTATTTGATTATGATGGAACACTATCTATTGTGACTGCATCACATACAGATGAAACAAACATTACTTTTTATACAGAGTCGGGGTATCGTGTTCGCTCTTTTTCTGTTCCTACTGATGGACCTGTATCGGTACGAGTGGGAAATGTATTTGGGGGAGATGAGCCTGAAGTTGTTGTTTCTCCTCAGGAATCGAATGATGTTCTCTTTTGGGTTTATGATTTTAAGGGGACATTGATAAAAACGTATAAAAAAGCATTTTCTCATACAGGAACAACGCTTTCTCTTGTCCCTGCTACTCGTGATAATGGCGTATTTGTTGATATTGTTGTGTCATATATTGTGGACGGCCATGCGGTGCTTCATCGGTTTGATGATACCTTTCAGTCTGTTCAGCAAATAGCTTTTCCTGGATTAACGGCTCCTTTGAATATAACGACTGCTGATTTATTTGCTGATGGTTCTCCTGAATATGTTCTTGGTGTGGGTGTTGGTGATGCGCCATATGTGTATGTGTATAGTTTAAATGGCAAAAAAATTCAGTCATTTTTGGCTGCAGAGGAAACGTATCGAGGGGGAATTGCTGTTATCGCTACGGACTATCTTGATCAGCATCCAGGTGATGAATTATTTGTTTCTCAGTTACAAGATGCGCTTGATGTCTCATTATGGGATGGTGTGGACGCCCGTTTGCTTGATACTTTTTATCCTTTTTCACAACAGGATAGTGGTGAAGCCTCTGATGGCATTGTGTTAAGAACTATTCGTTAATTATTTTTTTATGATAGGTGATACCCCAATTTTTGAAAAAAAGAATGTTCTGGTTACTGGGGGAGCCGGATTTTTAGGTTCCCATTTGTGTGAACGGCTTCTGCGAGAAGCAAAAGTTATTTGTATTGATGATTTGTCAAATTCTCGTATTGAAAATATTGAGCATTTGTTGCAATATCCTGATTTTGAATTTATTCGGTTTGATATTAATAATCCATTTTCTTTAGAGGATTTTGAAGAACTTGATAAATTTAAAGTAAAATTTCAGGGTGTTCAAGAAATTTATCATTTAGCGTGTCCTACGAGTCCAAAGAATTTTGAGGAGAAAAAAATGCATTCTTTGTGGGCGAATTCTACCTCGATGATTAACACGCTTGATTTGGCTGTGAAGCATCGGGCAAAATATGTGTTTGCTTCAAGTTCTGTTGTGTATGGACAGCCAGAAGAAGATAATGTTGTTTTTTCAGAGAATCATGAAGGTATTGTTGATCATTTATCTCCTCGGGCGTGTTATGATGAGGGAAAACGATTTGCTGAAACTTGTGTGGAAACCTATCGCCAAGTATATGGGATTGATGTAAAGATTGCGCGTGTTTTTTCTACCTATGGTCCAAGGATGCCACTTGATGTGGGATTACTTATTCCAGATTTTATTTTGAGTGCGCTTCGTGGAGAAAATGTTGTGATTTATGGAAATGGGGATCTTACGCAATCTATGTGTTATGTCACCGATATGATTGATGGTATGGTTCGTTTAATGCATTCAGGACCGGAGTTATCCCTTGTCAATCTTGGACATGATCGGGTGTTGAAAATGGTTGATGTGGCACAGCAGATTATTGCCATGACCGGTTCTTCTTCTCAAGTGGTTTTTGAAGATCCTTTGGTATTTTTAACAAAAAAGGGTATTCCTGATTTGCGTTTGGCAAAACAAGAATTACATTGGCTTCCTATTGTTGGTTTGGAACAAGGGTTAAAATTAACTATTGATTATACCATTGCCAATAAGGAAATGCTTGGTTCGGCTGGATTATAATATTTGTGTATGTTTATTGCGATTGTTCCGGCATTTAATGAAGAAGTCCATATTGCCTTTGTTGTGCGCGCACTGCTTGATTATGTTGATGAAGTGGTTGTTGTCGATGATGCTTCTTGTGATCGTACGGCCAGTTTTGCTCAAGAAGCTGGCGCTACGGTGTTGTCTCATGAAATTAATAGGGGACAAGGAGCTGCACTGCAAACGGGGCATGAATATGCTTTGTATAAGGGGGCAACGTATGTTATTCATTTTGATGGAGATGGACAGCTTGATGTGTTAGACATTCCGGAAGCAAAACGTGTGTTGGATTTTTGTGGTGTTGATATTGTATTGGGATCACGATTTTTGGGAAAAGATGCTAATATTCCTTTTGTAAAACGATATGTGCTTTTTCCTCTTGGTCATGTAGTCAATAGATTTTTTGCGGGTATGCATCTTACTGATGTTCATAATGGGTTTCGGTTGTTTCGGGGACATGTACTTGATAAACTGGTGATTACCCATGATGGTATGGCACATGCAACAGAGATTCTTGCATTGGTGAAACACCATGGATTTTCTTATCAGGAAATTCCTATTCATGTGACCTATCATGAATATGGTCAAGGTGCTCGTGGTGGATTTCGTATTGTGAAAGATTTAATTTTTGGAAAATTTTTATCGTAAGTATATGCTGGTATTATTTCAAATATTGTTTGTTCTGTTTGCTCTTGGTGGTGCCTTTGGCGTTGTAACTAAATATAAAAGTGGGGTACTCGGAACAAAAGGAGCAATTTTTTGGTTTTGTTTTTGGATTGTCGTTATTGGTGCTGTTATTTGGCCAAATGGGACAGCGGTTGTTGCCGGGTTGTTTGGTATTGGTCGTGGTGCTGATTTTGTGTTTTATATTTCCATCGCTGTATTATTTTATATTATTTTTACTCTTCATATTAAAATAGAAACAGTGAGTCGTGATATGACTCGTCTTGTTCGTGATCGTGCATTGGAATCTAAAAAAAAGTAAGTATTTATGAAGATTGCTCATATTGTTTGTCGATATCCTCCGTACTATGGAGGTATGGGAAATGTTGCGTTTGAAATGGCGCAAGGACTTCAGGCACGTGGACATGATGTGGTGGTGTATACCCCAGATTATTTTTCTTCTTCAGAAATTCGTGATGTTGATGATCCATCAGGTGATCATGATACTTCATTGCAAAAAACGATTGATCAGGTAAAGCGATTGACTCCTTCGGTGTCGTATGGAAATGCGGCTCGTTTGCCACAGTTAAAAATAGAATTAGACAAATTTGATCTTGTCCATTTGCATTATCCATTTTTTGGTACTGCGCATTTGGTAGCCCAATGGAAGAAAAAACATCCAGATAAACCGTTGGTGCTTACGTATCATATGGATGCTCGTTCGACAGGATGGAAAGGACTGATTTTTCGTTATTATGCAAAATATGTCATGCCTCGTATTGTGACTGCTGCAGATGTGGTGCATGTGAGTTCTCTTGATTATATTCAGTCAAGTGATGCGCGTTATTTGTATACACAAACTCCTGAAAAATTTTTTCCATTACCATTTGGGGTAAATGGTAACCGATTTTTCCCTGGTGATAAACCACTTCGTTTATTTACTCACTATGGACTTGATTCTGCGTATCCGACGGTGGTATTTGTGGGAGGAATGGATCCTGCTCATTATTTTAAAGGGATACCTGATTTTTTGAAGGCGTTATTGTTATTAAAAAAACAAGATCAGTTGCCACAGGTAATATTTGTTGGTGATGGGGCATTACGTCACGAGTTTGAATTGAAAGCTACTGCGTATGGAATTGCTGATCGTGTGCGATTTGTAGGACGTGTCTCTGATGAAGCATTACCCGAACATTATCGGATGGGTGATGTGTTTGTTCTTCCTTCTATTCATCAGGGGGAAGCCTTTGGAATGGTCCTTTTGGAAGCAATGGCTTCGGGGCTTTCTGTGATTGCCAGTGATTTACCAGGGGTAAGAACGGTTGCTCGTGATGGGGGAATTGTTGTGCCTCCACGTGATCCGGCTTCATTGGCAGAAGCGTTGAGTGCCTTTTTTTCTCAATCAACTGAGTATCGACGTACGTTGTCTCAGCAGGCAAGACAGGCTGTGGAGCAGACGTATTCTTGGGAACGTATTTGTACGAATCTTGAACAATTATATGTTGGGTTGGTGGAGAAGCACTAGCTTTGCTATACTAGGGATACATATTTTTAATTAGCATATATTATATATATTTATGGGAAAATTTAATAAAGGGGTATTTTTAGGTGGACTTGTTGGTGCTGCATTTATGTGGCTGAATACCACCAAAAAGGGTCGTGATACACGAACACAGCTTATTGCTGCGGCAGCTGATATTTATGGAAATATTAAAGATGGTGTGCTTACGTCAGCGCAGTGGAAAAAAATGACAAAATCAAAGTATGCTAAACTGGTTATGAGTTCTGTTGATACGTATGCAAAAAAATATTCGCTTCCAGCTTCTGCAAAGAATATGTTGGAGCGATTGTTATTATCTCAATGGACTCGATTGCAAAAGGAAGGAAAAAAATATTTTTCATAAGTAATTATTTTCTATTATGAAGTCACTGATCTCGTATTTTGAATTTGCTATTGAACAACATGCTTCGGATATTCATCTTGTGGCAGGAGAGGTTCCTGCTGTGAGAATTAATGGGGAGTTAAAGGCTATTAAAGATGAACCACTTTCTGATAAATCATTACAAACCTCGGTATTTGGATTGCTTACTGATGAACAAAAAAAACGGTATCAGGATGATTTGGAGTTGGATTTTGCGTATCAAATGGATAGTACTCGTTTTCGTATTAACTTGCACCAGCAACAGGGGATGATGGGGTTAACTGCTCGTATTATTCCTTCAAAAATTCCGACGCCAGAGGCATTGCGATTTGAACCCGCATTGTATGATTTTTCTACTATGCTTGATGGGTTAGTGCTTGTTGTTGGTCCTACTGGTTCAGGAAAGTCAACAACTATTGCTTCTATGATTCAGTCTATCAATATGTCGAGGAAGGCACATATTGTGACGGTAGAGGATCCTATTGAGTTTTTGTTTACAGATGATCAGTGTCTTATTGAACAACGGGAAATAGGAGTGGATACTCATTCGTTTGCGGCATCATTGAAGCATGTGTTGCGACAGGATCCTGATATTATTCTGGTGGGAGAAATGCGTGATCCTGAAACTATTGCAACGGTGCTTACTGCGGCCGAAACAGGACATTTGGTGTTTTCTACACTCCATACGTCTAGTGCGGCGGAAGCGGTTGGGCGTATTGTGGATGTATTTGAAGGATCAAAACAAAAACAAATACTTGTTCAGTTATCTTCTGTTTTGCGAGGGGTGGTAGCACAACAATTGTTACCAACGGTGGATGGAAAACGTGTTGTTGCGCGTGAAGTATTGGTGAATACTCCGGCTGTTTCTAATTTGATTCGTGAGAATAATATTGCTCAAATTGCCAGTGCGATGCAGACCGGAGCAAAGGATGGCATGGTTACTATGGAACAATCAGTAAAAACGCTAGTAAAAGAAGATCTTATTGATAAAGAAGTCGCTGAGCGGAGAATTGGCAAGTTGCGTCATGTGTAGAAAGGAAGCCATCATCGTTTGTTAGTGGCTATGAACAGTATGGTTGGTCTTGTTTTGGTATATTGTCTGCATAAGAGGCGTATATATATTTTGATGTGAAAAAAAGGCGAGTAGGTACAACTTATCGGCGTCAGGGACAAGGATCTCGACAAGATAGTGGCGACACACGAATACGTTTGGTTGCTCTTGTTTTTTGTTTCGCTGCCTCAATAGTAGTTTTTCGGTTAGTACTGTTGATGATTTTGCAGCATTCATTTTATGAAGCGTTGGCCATAGGGTCGCATGAGATTTCTCAAAAATTATTTCCTGAACGTGGAGAAATTTTTATTCAGGATAGCCGTACTGGAGAAGAATATCCATTTGCTATTAATAAAGATGTTTTTTTGTTGTATGCGGATACGAGAGATATTCCTGATGATGAAACTGCAACGCTTGTGGAAAAAAAGCTTGCTACCATATTTTCTTATGACGAGGCTAAAGTAGCCACGTTGTTTTTGCAGTTAAATAAACGGGATGATCCTTATGAGCCAATTGAACAGCAAATTGATGAACAGACAAAAACGGCGATAGAAGAATTGGTATTACCAGGTATTGGCTTTGTGAGAAAGTCAGAACGATTTTATCCTGAGTCGCAGTTAGCTGCACAAGTTGCTGGTTTTGTGAGAAAAAATGAGGAAGGTGAGACACTTGGTCAGTATGGGATTGAAGGCTATTGGCAAAAGGAACTTGCGGGAGAAGGAGGTTTTTTTGCGGGTGCAAGAGGTGCCGGCGGAGGATGGATTCCGCTTGCTGGACGGTTGTCTCAAGAAGCTCAGGATGGTGTTAATTTGGTGCTGACGATTGATAGAACATTGCAATATCTTGCGTGTGAGGAATTGCGTAAACGAATGGGGGAGTATGGCGCGAAAACGGCATCATTGATTATTATGGATCCAAAATCTGGGGCTATTCGTGCCATGTGCAGTTTGCCTGATTTTGATCCAAATACGTATAACAAAGTGGATTCTATTGCCGTATTTAATAATACGTCAATTTTTACTGCGTATGAACCGGGGTCTATCTTTAAACCTGTTGCTATGGCTGCGGCATTGAATGAAAATTTGGTGACGCCTGATACGTATTTTTATGATCCAGGAAGTGTTGAGGGACTTTGTGATACGCCTATTAAAAATGCTAATTCAAAAGCGTATGAGGATCAAACTATGACGGGAGTACTGGAAAATTCGATTAATACTGGTATGGTTGAAGTAGCAATGAAATTGAAGAAAAAACGGCTTCGCGATTATATTGAAGCCTTTGGTTTTGGGGTAAAGACGGGCATTGAAATTGATAGTGAAGGATCTGGAACTATTGAATCGTTGTCTCGTAATAAAGGGGATAACGTTGATTGTTATGCTGCTACGGCTTCTTTTGGACAGGGGATTACGGTTACGCCTTTGCAGATGGTTACGGCATTTTCGGTTATTGCAAATGGTGGTGTACTTATGAAGCCCTATATTATTGATAAAATTTTGTATCCGAGTGGAAAAGTGGATAGCACTCATCCAAAAGAAGTACGACGAGTTATCGATCCTCGTCCGGCTTCACTTTTGGCGGGAATGTTGGTGAGTGTTATTGATAATGGGCAAGCAGCAGCTGCTGCTGTTCCTGGATATTATATTGCAGGAAAAACGGGAACAGCTCAGATTGCTGATCGTGGAGGATATTCTGAGGAAACTAATCATTCGTTTGTTGGTTTTGGCCCTATTGATGATCCGGTATTTACAATGATTATAACGTTTGAAAAGCCAGAGCGAAAATTTTCTTCTGCTACTGCGGCCCCAACGTTTGGGGTGATTGCAAAGGAGATTCTCGATTATTATCGTGTGGCGCCAGGAAGGTAATGTTTTTTATGTACTAAATAAAAAATAACCATGGATTTTCCATGGTTATTTTGTGTCAGGAGGGAGACTCGAACTCCCGACCTCAGGGTTATGAATCCTGTGCTCTAGCCAGCTGAGCTACCCTGACAGAGAAGCAACAGTTAACTGTTGACAATTGACATTACACGATCGCGTTAAATATCAATTGTTAATGATAAACTGTTTGGCTTTTGTAGCCCCAAGGGGAATCGAACCCCTGTTGCCTGGATGAGAACCAGATGTCCTAACCACTAGACGATGGGGCCATATGGAAATGTTGGATTTTTTCTGTACTATCTTGAAATATAGACGATCATAGAATACCGAAATTTCCTTGTCGTGTCAATATGTTCTTTTTTGTTTTTTGTATTCAAAAAACTGTCAATGAAGGCAGTTTTTGTTGGTTACATTTCAAAGTGAGGTGTTGTCGATTCTGAAGTTGTTTGTTGGGTAGGAGGAGGTTGTTGTCCAACGTTTCTTTTTCCTTTGAGGGCATCTTTGAGTGCTTTTCCTGCTTTGAATTTGGGAACGGTTACTGGTGGAATTTGAATTTTTTCTGCAGGATTTTGTGGGTTTACTCCAATTCTTCCGGCACGAACTTTTGCACTAAAGGCACCAAATCCGGCAATGGTTACTTCGCCTCCATCCATGAGTGCTTTTGTTACTACATCAACAAAAGCTGCTACCATGTCTTCAGCTTCTTTTTTGGATACACCTGCTTTGTCTGCTATTGCTTGAGCAAGCAGTGCTTTATTTAATTTCATATTTCTTTGTTTAAAGAAGTAGTATTACTATATGGACTATTCTACAATAATCATATATTTGTGTCAATAGAGCGTAATTTAGTTCATGGCTCATGGGCAACGTAGTATATAAAAAAACAATCCGGAAAAGGATTGTTTTTTATTTTACTTTTTGTTTGTCTGTTTATCGTGCGTATTCGATTGAACGAGTTTCACGAATGACGTTGACACGAATTTCTCCGGGGTAGGTGAGTTCATTTTCAATTTTTCGTGCAATGTCTTTTGCTAGGTTGTATGATTGGTAATCATCAACTTCTTCTGGTGTCACAAAGACGCGGATTTCTCTTCCTGCTTGGATGGCATACACTTTATCTACTCCTGGAAAATCTTTTGCGGTTTTTTCTAGTTCATCTAGTCGAGCAACAAATTGTTCGTATGTGTCTCTACGAGCTCCCACGCGTGATGCAGAAATTGCATCGGCTGCCATGACAAGCTTTGTGAGGAGTAGCGGTGGGTTTATGTCGTGGTGAGTAAGTGCCACTTGTGAGGTTTCTTCGTCAACGTTGAATTTTTTGAGAATAGTATATCCAATTTCAGTGTGTGTTCCTGTTGTTTCATGATCTACGGCTTTTCCAATGTCGTGGAAGAATCCTGCTTTTTTGGCTTTTGCGACATCTACCCCAAGTTCTTCTGCCATGATGGCACAAAGGTGAGCAACTTCTTCTGAATGTTGGAGAATGTTTTGTCCGTAACTTGTTCGGTATTTTAATCGTCCAACAATGGAAACAAGCTTTGGATCAATGCCAATAATACCAAGACGATGGAGTACTTCTTCCCCTGCTTTTCTGATGTCAACGGCAAGTTCTTTTTTTGCATCTTGAATAAATTCTTCAATGCGAGCCGGTTGGATACGTCCATCTTTGATAAGTTTTTGGAGGGCAAGTGAACAGACACGTCGGCGGATTGGTGAAAATCCAGAGACAAGAATCATACCAGGGGTTTCGTCGATAATGAGTTCACACCCAGTCATTTTTTCTATGGTTTTAATATTTCTTCCGTCTTTTCCAATGATTCTTCCTTTCATTTCATCGCTTGGAAGACTTACCGCTGTTGACGTTGTTTCGGCAGCATGGTTTGCCGCTGTTCGTTCTATCGCATTGATAATGATTGTTTGTGCTTTGCTTTCTATGTCTTCATGATTTTGTTTATCAAATTTCATTTGTAGATCATAGAGTTCCTGTCCTGATATTTCTTCTATTTTTTTGAAGAGACTATCTTTTGCTTCTTCTGCTGAAAGTCCTGCAATGTCTTCTAATTTTTTTACGGCATCTTCTTTAAGTTCGTCAACTTTTTGTTTGATTGCTTCAATTTGATTGGCTTTTTCTTGGAGGAGTTCCTTTCTTTTTTCAAATTGGTCAACTTTTTGTTCGAGTGTATTTTCTTTTTGGTTGAGACGATTTTGGATGTCTCGGAATTCTTTGCGGCGTTCTTCTTCGTCTTTTTTTGCGTCATCAATGATTTTGATGGCTCTTTCTTTTGCTTTTAGGATGAGGTCTTGTTCTTTATTTTTTGCTTCAACAAGACGTTTTTCTGCAAGTGCCTCAACTGAGTTTGCACGGGTTTGGGCTATTTGTTTTCGCAATACGTATCCAATTCCCACACCAACTGCAGCTGCGATAATTGCAACGATTAGTGATGTCATATTATAAAATGCTCATGTATTAAGATGAGCGATAAATCTATGTGTAGAGATGCGAAGAAATGGAGGCTGGTGCCTCGTATGTTTCAACCATGAGTTACCGTGGTGGTTGAGGGGAACGATGAGTTGTGTTGTGCTTTTTTGTTATAAAATGGCTCAACATAGTAAAATTCTCAGGATGTTCAATTTCGTGTCTCTTCTTAGACTATCGCTTCAAAGGTATATTAATTAGCAGGTACGATTGTAGCAATATTTGGTGTATTTGTCAATTTATTTTTCTATGAAAAAGCCCCAGGCAACGGAGTGTTTGGCTGGGGATATGTGGGGGCGGTGTCTATGATGGATGATCAGTGAAGCATCGCGGGAGACGGGAATGCCTCCACGGCGAATTTGATGGCCGTTTTTTCAGGCATGAAACCGTTGCTAGAGAACCAGGTCATGGCAGTGATTGCCTCTTCCTGGTTTTGGCATGGTTCCGTGTGATATTTTTTGGCGATTTTTATTACCAATTCACCGTGTTCGTTGAGACCGTCGAGAACACCGAGGTGAACATGGAAGACGACGCTTCCATCTTTTTGTCTTTCTGTTTGAATGGTGACGACGAGATTTATTTTTTTCTCTTCCATTTTGACACCTCTCCTTGGTTGGGTTGTGCAGATGTATTACTTGTTTTCTGAGGGAATGTCAAGGAGGTATGACTGCCAGTTTTCTGTTGTGAGTTCTTTGGGAGTTGGTTTGTTTATTGAGGTGTATGGACCTATGGCGTCTCTATGGAGCGTTTCACAGTAGGCTCCTGTCTCGAGTTTTTGGCCAATATCGTGGGCGAGTGTGCGGATATAGGTGCCTGTTGAACAGGTTACTCTGATGGTGAGTGTTGGATACGTATATGAGATGATTGTAATATCGTGAATGGTGATGGTATTTGGCTGTCGTTCTATGGTGATACCTTTTCTGGCAAGTTCATAAAGTTTTTTGCCGTTCACTTTTTTTGCGGAGTACATTGGTGGTAGTTGTTGTATTGTTCCGATGAATGATGTTATTATTTCTCTGATTTTTTTTTCTGAAGGGGGAGTATTTTTTTCATGAAATTCTGTCGTGGTTGTCCCTGTTTTGTCGAACGTGTCTGTTGTTTTTCCGAGCGTGATGGTTGTGGTGTAGACCTTGTCTAAATTTTTGAATTCGTCTAATCTTTTTGTAGCTGCTCTGCCAACACCAACGATAAGAAGGCCTGTGGCAAACGGGTCTAGGGTGCCGGCATGACCGATTTTTTTTATGTGGGTGACACCACGAAGATATCCAACAACATCGTGGCTGGTCCATTCTTCGGGTTTATTTATGAGGAGAAATCCAGTGTTCATACACAGCTAAGGTTTTATTTTTTCAGTTGGTAGATATGTTATACTAAAACTTGTATGGAATACAAGCATGGTGAACAATTATTGGGGTGGGGAACAAGTGCTTCTCATGGTGCAGAAATTTGGGATGCAAAGCCATTGTTTGTGGGGGATATGATTACTTGGAAAGATAGATTGATGCTTCTTTTTTATCCGAAGAAGTTTTTTTTGTATCGGTTTATTGGGAAGGCAAAAAGGCAAAAAGGCAAAGAAGTAAATCTTTTGAAAGAACCATTTCGAATTTTGGATGTGGGATGTGGAACTGGCGCCGCGATGGTTGATATGAAAAAGTTGTATGGAAGGACATGTGATGTGTTTGGTGTAGATGTCATTCGAATGCAAATAGATATTGCACGAAATAAAATGAAATCATACGGGGTATGGCCACATATTAAATGGTATGACGGGGTGCATCTTCCTTTTGGAAATAAGCGGTTTGATGCCATTTACTGTTCTGATGTGTTAGGTCATGTGGAAGATGTTCCTGCGTGGCTTAAGGAATTGTCTTCTGTGCTGCGACCTGGGGGCGTGGTGGCGATGTTTAGTGAATCGAAGTTAGGAAAGCATGCATATATTCGGAATTATTTTATGAAACGAGGGTTGAATACGGATCCGCATGCTGAGTATCATATCTCTTTGTATTCTAAGTCAGAGCTAACGGCATTATTTAAAAAAGCTGGTCTAGACATTGTGACTATGAGAAGTAGCTATTGGGCAAAATTTTTTGTTCATCCTGATGAATTGTATGAGGCCTTGCAAGGACAGAAGAAATTTATTTTTTGGAAAATATTAAATAGATTGTTATATAGTCTCAAAAAGAAAACAGCTCCATATTCTTTGGCGCTAGCAGAATTATATGGACTTTTTGATATGATGACCCTTGGTCGCTGGGTTGAGAGTCAAGGGTATGTCATATTAGCAAAAAAGCAGAGGGGTAAAAAATCAAGAAAATAATAACGCGTTGTTTATTTATTTTATCGTTTTCTTGATTTTTTCCCTAAACTTCGCTACATTGGTCACATATATATTATTAAGCATATTGTTTATGAATTTATGGCATGATGTGTCTCCTGGAAAAAAGGTTCCAGAAGAAGTTACCGTTATTATTGAATGTCCTCGGGGAACCAAAAATAAATATGAAATTGATAAGGAAACGGGACTTATTAAACTTGATCGGGCGATGAAGACAAGTCAAGATTATCCCGTTGATTACGGATTTACTCCACAAACGTTGTGGGATGATGGCGATGCGCTTGATGTGGCGGTGCTTACAACCAATCCATTATTTCCAGGATGTGTGGTGACTGTTCGTCCTGTTGCGGTGATGAAAATGATTGATTGTGGAGAATCTGATTACAAAATCATTGGTGTTCCTGTTGATGATAAACGTTGGGATGCTGTGAACGATTTGTCTGATGTAAATCCTCATACGATTAAGGAAATTAAACATTTCTTTGAAACATATAAATCTATTGAACCCGAAAAAATAGTGGTTATTGAAGAAATTGCAGGAAAGGATGATGCGCAAGCTGCTGTTATGCGATCAATTGAATTGTATAAAGAAAAATTTGCGAAATAGTATTTTTTTCTTTTGCGTAAACCTGCTGCTATAAGCAGTGGGTTTTTTTTGCAGAAATTACTGTATCTATATAATCTATAACAGTATTTATGAATCATGCTTTTATTATTTATTGTCATCCTCATTCCAAGTCGCATAATGCAAAAATTTTGAAGCGAGTTGTTGATACACTTGAGAAACAACACGTTTCCTATGATTTGTTGGATTTATATCAATCTGATTTTACGGTGTTTTTGACCGAGAAGGAATATGAACGAATGGCTATTACGAAAGAACGAGTAACTGAGCCAGATGTGCTTGCCATGCAAGAGCGAATTACCAAGGCGTCGCATTTGATTTTTATTTATCCTGTGTGGTGGTACAATATGCCGGCAAAGTTGAAAGGATTCATGGATCGAGTATTCAGTAATGGTTTTGCCTATCAATTTAAACAGACTCCTTCTTGGCAGCTTTTGGGTGCAAGGTGTCTATCATTTTTTCCGGGGATTCGATATTGTTTTCAGCCATATTCCGTACATGGATTTTTAAAAGATAAAAAAGCACTTATTTTTCGGACGTACGGAGGACCACCACTTGGTCGCAGATTTTTTGGAGATACACCCAAGGTGTTGGAACAAGCCATTTTACGTTTTTGTGGACTTACGGATATTACTATTCATGAGTTATATAATGTAGACAAAAAGGAAGTGTTTACGAAGGAAAAGGAGCGTGTATATTTGAATGGGGTAGAGAAGATTGTTGAAATACTTGCTGTATAAGAACTATCGGTTTTTATATATAAAGAGCAGATCACCGTAAAAATTTGTGATTTGTTCTATTTTTTGGGATATACGGTTTTAATGATATACAGAGGAAATTGGTTTTTTGGTGGTAGAAGGATACTTGTATTTTTACGATTTCATTGACAGAATTATAAAAATTGCCTATAATCAAGCGGAATTCATACTATACCGTGTACGAATTTATACCGATGGATAACTATTATTTTATCTATCCGTATTCATTTGTAATTTTCCCATACCATGAACGTAACAGAACTTGCCCGACGCCTACGCGTAAATACAAAAGTACTCTTGGACATTCTTCCGGGGTATGGTTTTGATATTGGGAAAAAATCTATCAAAATTGATGACCGTATGGCCAATCAGGTCATGAAACAGTGGAAACGTATTAAGTATGATCTTGATCGTAAACAACGAGAAGAACTAGAAGATAAAAAAAGAAAAGAGCGAGAACTACGAAAACAAGAAGGAGTTACGGTATCATTACCACGATTGATTACTGTTCGGGATTTTTCCGATCGATTGCAGTTGCCTGTTACGCAGGTTATTACCGAACTCATGAAAAGTGGTATTTTGGCAAATCAAAATCAAAATATTGATTATGATACTGCCGCAATTATGGCAGAAGAATTAGGTTTTCATCCGGTACAGGTAAGTACGAAAGATGTTGTTGATGAATCAAAAGAAGAAGAACGAACAAACGCATTAGAAAAAGCTTTGAAACGAGGGGAACACACTACGTCACGACCTCCTGTGGTGGTGGTGATGGGACATGTTGACCATGGAAAAACAAAATTGCTTGATACCATACGAAAAGCAAATATTATTGATACTGAAGCGGGAGGAATTACTCAACACATTGGTGCATATCAAACGGTATGGCAAGATCCAAAAACAAAAGCAGAACGAGCTATTAGTTTTATTGATACGCCAGGACACGAAGCGTTTACTGTTATGAGAAGTCGTGGAGCAACGGTGGCAGACATTGCTATTTTGATTGTTGCTGCTGACGATGGAGTAAAGCCACAAACGAAAGAAGCTATCCAAATTATTAAAGCGGCAAAGTTACCATTTGTTGTTGCTATCAATAAAATTGATAAAGATACGGCCGATGTCATGAAGACTAAAACAGAGTTGGCCAATAGTGGTGTTCAGCCAGAAGAATGGGGTGGTACTATTCCGATGATAGAAATTTCTGCAAAAGAAAATCTGAATATTGATGTATTGCTTGATATGATTCTGTTGGTAGCTGATTTACATGAGGACGATATTCAAGCTGATGTACATACTCTTGCCGTGGGAACTATTATTGAGTCTCATCTTGATAAAAATATGGGACCAGTAGCTACCGTATTAGTACAAGCGGGAACCTTAAAAAAAGGTGATCCTCTTGTGGTAAATGGAGAAATTTATGGAAAGGTCCGCGCAATGCGTGATGATCATGGAAAAAATATTGATGATGCCGGGCCTTCTGTTCCTGCACAGATTATTGGATTTAAGGTTGCCCCTGAAATGGGGGACATTTTGGATGTTGCTTCTGTTGATAGTGCAGAAAAAATTGATGTAAAACAAAAACGGAATGAACAAACAGGTGCAGTAAAACAAACGGTTATCAATGCTCATAGTGATCAAGAACATGAAGAAAAGAAAAAGACATTAAACTTGGTTATTAAAGCTGATGTGCTTGGTTCTCTTGAAGCGCTTATTGGATCGCTCCAAAAAATGCGTCATGATGAAGTAGGAATTAAAATTGTTGGAAAAGGGCTTGGAAATATTACCGAAACCGATGTAAATAAGGCTGAAGCTGCTCATGCTACGATTATTGGATTTAATGTGCAAGCGACACCTATTGCTGAAGATTCAATGAGAGAGCATAAAATTACATTTTTGCGGTACACTGTTATCTATGATATTATTAATTGGGCAAAGGAAGCGTTGACTTCATTGCTTGATGAAAAGGTAATTATTACGGAGCTTGGACAAATGAATGTGTTGGCTATTTTCCGTACGGATAAAAAAGCCATGACTGTTGGTGGGCTTATTACTGAAGGAAAAATTGAAAAAGGATCGCTTGTTCGTATTATGCGAGATAAAGAACAAATTGGTGAAGGTGTGATTTCTACTTGCCAGATTGGACAACAATCGGTAAAATCTATTCCAGCTGGAAGTGAAGGTGGAATAAAGTATGAAGGAAAAACAAAAATTGAAGTAGGAGATACTATTGAGGCATACAAAGAAGAATCTCAGATTAGAGAACTTGAACTTATATAATATAATTGATATTTATATGGCACACGCATTTACTGATGATAATTTTGATCAGGAGGTACTTAAATCAGACATTCCGGTGTTTGTTGATTTTTGGGCACCATGGTGTGGCCCTTGTCAAATGATGGGACCTATTGTTGATGAACTTTCAAAAGAAATTGATGGATCAAAGATTGCCATTGGAAAAATAAATGTTGATGAAAATTCTCTTGTTGCGGGAAAATATGGTGTGATGAGTATTCCAACCTTTAAGGTGTTTAAAGGTGGGGAGGAAGTTGATACGCTTGTTGGTGGTGTTTCGAAAGATCAGATGAAGGCATTTATTGAAAAGCATATCTCATAAAAGTATAAAAAAAATTCGTTGAAGCAAAAAGTTTTGGCGGAGCATATAAAAATAATATATAAAAAATAGATAAATAAAACATATTTTCGTATATATCAAAATTCGTATATACGATCGCGCGATTACAGTCCTCAGCTAGCGGGGGCTGTTTTGTTTTTATTTAACTGGTGTATAGGAAATTATATAACATTATTATTACAAAGAAAGACAACCATATTGGTTGTCTTTCTTGTATGTATGCTGTGTATTATACTTCTGTATCACGAAACATCTCCATGATACCAAGTACCTCATTTGGGTATGAAGGAAGTACGGTTCCGTTATACCAATACAGTTTTTCGTATAGGTCTTCGGTTCCGTAATAACTGGCTGTGTTTGGGTTTTGACCACCCATATTTCGTCCAACTACTTCAATTCCTTGATCAAAGTCGTCAAATACAATTTTGGCAGATCCCCATCCAAAACAGTTATTGTTCATCATACGTTTACATCCAGATGATTCACGTACGGCAATAGCTGGGAGGAAGTATGGATCAAGTCCATAGTTATCGGCTACTTCTACAAATTTTTGTCCGTGTCCTTCAAGGGGCATGTTTCGTTTGGCGAAGTATGCATCAATTTTTTGGGCACGGTCGTCTTGTTTGACGATTTCTATAGCAGGGGTATCGATATTTTTTTGGGTATAGTTGTTTATCTGGGCTGTTGAAGCCGGGATAATGGCTATCAACGTTGACATCAATAATAAGAGGTTATTCATATAATTTGTTACTAAATAAAAAAGACCCTTTCGGGTGACTTTTTGACGTGCAAGAATACCATTTTTTGAGGGTTTTGTCAAGGCTAAAAGGTGCTTTTTTGACTAGAATAAGCCATTTTTTATCATTGTTTTTCTTGCTTTTTTTGGAAATATTCTTTATGATACTCTCATGTTATTGATTACTTACCGTATTTGTTATGCATTCATATAATCCAAAAAATATAGAGAAAAAGTGGCAAGAATATTGGAAGAAAGACAACACGTTTGAAACCCCTCGTGTTTCTGACCCGGAAAAGAAGATGTATGTGTTGCCACAGCTTCCATACCCTTCAGGATCAGGGCTTCACGTTGGTCATGCAGAGGTATATACAGCGTGTGATATTGTGGCTCGGTATAACCGTATGAACGGGAAAGAGGTTCTTCAGGTGATTGGATGGGATTCATTTGGATTGCCTGCTGAAAATTATGCGATTAAGACGAACATTCATCCACGGGAAAGCACCAACAATGCGATTGCTAATTTTCGGTCTCAGATTAAGGCTTTGGGTATTTCTGTTGATTGGGAACGAGAAACAGGATCTCATAATTCGGATTATTATAAATGGACTCAATGGTTTTTCTTACTGATGTATAAGCGTGGTCTGGCATATCGAAAAAAGCAGGCCGTCAATTGGTGCGATAGTTGTAAGACCGTTCTCGCTAATGAACAAGTGGTAAATGGGCATTGTGAGCGATGTGATACTGTTGTTATTCAAAAAGAAATGGAGCAGTGGTATCTGAAAATTACGGAGTATGCGGATAAACTTATTGAAGGGCTTGATCGCATTGATTGGCCAGAGGAAACAAAAAAGCGACAGAAAAATTGGATAGGAAGAAGTGAGGGGGCAGAAATACAGTTTTTTTTGATTTCAGGAGATTCTTCTACTCCGTTTCGTTCCTCTCAGGATGATATATTGTCCGTTACGGTATTTACTACTCGTCCAGATACGATATTTGGGGTTACCTATATGGTGCTTGCCCCTGAACATGTTTTGGTGCATGAATTGCAATCATCTATTGAAAATTGGGATGATGTGCAAGCTTATATTGATGTTACGACAAAGAAAACAGATTTAGAAAGACAAGTTGATCAAGAAAAAACGGGGGTTGAATTGAAGGGGGTTAAGGCAATCAATCCCGTGAACGGAGAAGAAATTCCAGTATGGATTGCTGATTACGTGCTTGCAAGTTATGGAACGGGAGCTATTATGGCAGTACCAGCGCATGATGAACGGGATTTTTCGTTTGCCAAGAAATTTGGTTTATCTATTCGAACGGTTGTTGATAAAGATAAACATCTTATTTTTGATTTTGATGGAGTATTGGGAAATACGTTTGAAGCCTGTATTCATGCATTGGTTGAAGGTGGTAATGAAGCAAATTTTGATGATGCTAAAAAACATGCTGTTGAATATGCTAGTCAAAAGCCAAATCATACCCGTGATCATTCGTTGACGCCAGAAGAATTGCAAGGTCAAAAAGAATGGTCAAGAGCTTTTGGTGAGGCTATGAGTAAACAAAAAATTGAATTATTTGATGAATTTATTACGGAAATTGCCAAGTTGAAGAATATTCAAGTGGGAGTTGTTTCTAGTGGATCTGAATTGTATGTTAAGCCGGCGATGGAACAATCAGCGTTAGATCCTACGCATATTCTTACGTTTGAACATCATCATTCAAAAGAAGAAAAAATTGAGATGATTTGTAAAGATTGGGGAGTGGTGGTTGAAGATATTTATTATTTTACGGATACCAAGGCAGACGTATATGAGCTGGAGAATTTTTTGACAAAGGGTCATCTGATTGGCTGCGCGTGGGGATTTTCTGGAAAAGAAGATTTGGAATCTGTTCTTGGTCGCGAGCATGTGTTGGAAACACATGAAGATATTCATCGGTTGTTTGATACGTTGCATGTTGGTGAGGGAACGATTGTTAATTCTGATTTTTTAAACGGGTTACACAATAGTGAGGCCATTCATAAAGCGATGGACTGGTTGGAAGAAAAGGGTGTCGGAAAGCGAAAGGTGCAGTATAAACTTCGTGATTGGTCTGTCTCTCGCCAACGGTTTTGGGGAGCGCCTATTCCTATGATTAAAAATGAACATGAAAAGAATAAAAAACGGCGATATATTTTTGTTCATGGTTTTGGGGGAAGTAGTGAATCCAATTTTTTCCCATGGTTAAAACAACAACTTGAAGAACAGGGTCATCATGTTGTTGCTCTTGATTTACCACATACTGATACGCCGAATGTACAGGAACAAGCTGAATATGTGTTTGCTCATACAGATATTGATGAATATACTGTTATTGTTGCGCATAGTTTGGGTGGACCTGTGACCTTTCGAGTGTTAGAACAATTATCAAAACGTATAGCAAAAGTGGTATTGGTTGATCCTGTTGTTCGCCCCGAGTTTAACGATGGTGAACGAGAATCCGTGCAGGTGAGTGATTCATTTGATTTTGATTTTCAAAAAATTAAGCATGCTGCCAGAGAATTTGTTATTTTAGGGGATGCACAGCATGTAACAATTAAGGGAGAACATTTGGAAGAATTAGCAAAGATTCTTGATGCAAGACTTGTTACCGTTAATTTACCAGAACGGCATTTTATGGTTGCTGAAGAACCTACTGTTTTGGAAGAGTCTCTTGTTTCTGGTTTGCGACCTGTTGATATGGATGATTTACCTGTTATTCTTCCTGATGATGTTGATTTCAAACCAACGGGGCAATCACCATTGACGTATTCTGAACGTTTTCAAAATGGTGTAGAAGATCAATATGGAAACGGATGGCAGCGTGAAGTAGATACGCTTGATACGTTTATGTGTTCGAGTTGGTATTATTATCGGTATCTTGATCCAAAAAATAATCATGCCTTTGCGTCACCTGAAGCATTGAAAACGTGGATGCCTGTTGATTTTTATCTTGGTGGAGAGGAACATGTGAATGGACATTTATTGTATGCTCGATTTTTTACGAAAGTATTATTTGATGCAGGATATATTGATTTTGATGAACCATTTAAGAAGCATCGTCATCAAGGGCTTATCCTGGGAGAAGATAGCAGAAAAATGAGTAAACGGTGGGGGAATGTGATCAATCCGACAGATGTTATTGAAGTGTATGGTGCTGATACGTGCCGGATGTATGAAATGTTTATGGGGCCACTTGAAGATACTAAACCGTGGAGTGATAGTGGGGTAAAAGGAGTGCGACGATTTTTGGATCGGGTGTGGCGACTATTTGTTGATGATCGAACTGGCATTTTGCGAGAGAGTGTGTCTGATAGAGAAACAACTGTTGAACAGGAGTTGTTGATTCATAAGACTATTAAAAAAGTTTCTTATGATACAGCACATTTGCAGTTTAATACGGCGGTTTCGGCAATGATGGAATTTGTGAATGAAGCGAATAAATGGGAAACGGTACCGCATTCTATTGCAAAGCGATTTGTGTTGTTATTATCTCCATTTGCGCCGCATGTGGCAGAGGAACTTTGGCAGAAGTTTGGCGGAACGAAGACTATTTCGTTTGAACTGTGGCCTACGTATGATGAGAACAAATTGATGAGTGATACCATTATGCTTGCTGTACAGGTTAATGGTAAAGTTCGGGATACTATTGAGGTTGCTATTGATTTGGAAGAAGCTGCGATAAAGGGTATGGCATTGGGAACAGAAAAAATTCAAAAATGGTTGGAAGGAAAGGAACCAAAAAAGGTTATTTATGTGAAGGGAAAATTGGTTTCGGTTGTTGTGTAATTTTTTATAGAATACGGATTTAACGGGGAAAAAAGGATTTTTTATTTTAGGGGGGTATGCTGGAGGGGCATTTGATTAATAAAATTATTAATTCCAAAAGTAAAACATTTGCCGTGTTGTGTTTTTGTTTTTTGATTGGGGTGAGTGTGGCGTCTTTGTGTGTATTACGATTCGATTTTTTTTATTGGCTTTTTTGTTGTTTTGTTTTTTTGAGTCTATTAATTGTGGTATGGAAAAATGCCTGGTGGCGGTTTGTAGTGCTGTGTTTATTGTTTGTTCTCATTGGCATTTTTCGGTATCAATTGGCATTTCCTGTTGTAGGGAATGATTCTCTTGTTGCGTACAATGATACGGAACAACTATTGACTGGATATGTGGTTGCTGAGCCAGATATCCGAATGGATGGTATCCGATATATTGTTTGGGTGTTTGTGCGTGAAGGAGCACAAGCTGTGTCAGGGAGAGTATATTTGAAGTCTGAGTTGTATCCACGGTATCGCTATGGTGATGTCCTTGAAATGAATTGTCGATTGAAAACACCAGAGCCGATAGAAGATTTTCGATATGATATGTATTTGGCAAAGTTTGGGGTATTTAGTATTTGCCAATCAAAAGGGGTGAAAAAAATTGGAGAGGGGAATGGAACTGTTTTTTTGCGTGGGATTTTTGGAGTAAAGGAAATTGTTGCCGAAAAAATTAACAAATTATGGCATGAACCGTATGCAAGTTTTATGGCGGGATTGCTGTATGGATATCGGGGGGGATTAGGACGGTTGAATGATTTGTTTGCTATTACCGGGGTGACGCATATTGTTGCTATTTCTGGGTACAACATCACAATTATTTCTTCTATTTTGATTGCCTTTTTTGTGCACTTGTCTGTGCCACGTAAGCGGGCATTTTGGTTTGTGGTGGTAGGAATTACGGTATTTGTTCTTTTTGCTGGTGCAAGTGCATCTGTTGTGCGGGCGGGAGTGATGGGGGTCCTTGTTCTTTTTGCTCGGCATATTGGGCGGGCATCTCGGGTAGGGAATGTCATGCTATTCACTGCGGTATTTATGACATTTTATAATCCATTTGTCTTTATATGGGATGCTGGGTTTCAATTATCATTTTTATCTACATTGGGGTTGGTGTATTTAACACCGTTGATTGAGCCGTATGTGAAAAGGGTTCCCGAGGTGCTTGGGATTCGTGAATCATTAGTGTCTACGCTCTCAGCAACATTGGTAACATTGCCGTTAATTTTGTATCAATTTGGTCGGTTGTCGTTGGTTGCTGTTGTGGTGAATGTGCTGATTTTATGGATATTACCATTTATTATGTTTTTGGGTTTTGCTGCTGTTATGACCACTTTTTTGTTTCTTCCTATGGCAACAGTTATTTCATGGATTGCTTGGGTATTGATGAAGTATATTGTAGTGATTGTTACTTTTTTTGCATCGTTGCCGTTTGCTGCTATAAATATACGTTTTCCGTTGTGGTTGGTGGTGCTGTGTTATGTGGGGATGGTATACTTGGTACATAAAAAAATAAATAGCATATGAAAAAAATAGTTGGATTTGTTTGTACCTTATTAGTCATTACCCTTGGGCTTTTGCAAATGGTCCATGATGATTCTGTTGCAAGTGAGGTGGTACAAGAAAATCTAGATGGACAATTAACAATACATTTTTTGGATATTGGACAAGGAGATGCGACGTTTATTGTATTTCCTGATGGTACGCAGATGCTGGTTGATTGCTCTATTGATGCTCGAATTTTGGAGGCGCTTGGTGATGTTATGTCTTTTCATGATAATACCATTGACTATCTAGTTATTACGCATCCTGACAAAGATCATTATGGGGGGTGTGTTGATGTACTGGATCGATTTGATGTTGGACAGGTTATCTATAATGGGTATGAAAAACAGGATAGTGTATTTTGGTTGGAGTTTTGGGATGTTATTCAGGCGGAGCAAGCTGAATATACGGAAGTTACACAATTAACTCATTGGGAGATTGTGAGTACGTCTGTGCAGTTTTTATATCCAGATCATTCATTACGAGATAATCCGCATATTCCAGGAGATGAGTCTACCACCGTTGATGCAAATAATGGATCAATTGTGCTGTTACTTTCTTATGGTACTGTGGATGTGTTGATGACGGGGGATGCGGAGCAAAAGTTGGAAGAATATTTGATAGAAATGTACGGTGACAAACTTGATGTGGACGTATTAAAGGTTGGACATCATGGTAGTAATACGTCTTCCATTGATCCATTTCTTGCTGTGACTACGCCGGAACATGCTGTTATCTCTGTGGGAGTAGACAATCGGTATGGTCATCCATCGCCTCGTGTTTTGAAGCGATTTGAGCGGGCGAGTAGTACTATTTGGCGGACAGATAGACAGGGGACTATTACGCTTACTACTGATGGCACACAATTTTCTTTTTCACCTGAGCGGTAATTTGCTATACTTACTTCCGCAATAGAGTACTCATTAATTTTGGGACATGCTATGAAAAATATGTTACCGCGTTGTTGTATTATTTTATTAGGATGTCTTTTTTTTGTAACGCCTGTTTTTGCTGCCATTAGTTTTGTGAGTCAAGGTATTTGGTTGAGTGATGACCATGCTTTTGCCGGGGATACGGTAAAGATTTATACAGTTGTGGTAAATAATAATTTTTATTTATTGTCTGCGGATGTTCAATTTTTTAATAATGATCAGCTTGTTGATACGGTTTCTGTAAGCAGTCTTCCTTTTGAGGAAGCGCGTCAGGTGTGGGTGGAGTATACACTCCCTGCAGGAGATAATGCGTTGAGAGCGGTGGTTACTAATTTTGTTGCTACAAATGAATCGGGAGGGGTAGAACCTATTTCGAGTGATCATGTTGCGGGATTTCAGTCTGATAAAACATATACTATAGATACTGACACCGATGGTGATAATATTGGAAATACTGATGATCCTGATGATGATAATGATGGGTTGAGTGATGCTAAAGAACTTGAATTGGGAACGGATCCATTGAATGCCGACACTGATGGTGATGGATTGACTGATAATGATGAAGTAACGAAGGGGCTTAATCCAAAAAGTGCAGATAGTGACGGGGATGGATATGCTGATGGCGTTGATTTGTTTCCTACTAATTCGAATGAATGGGCAGACGTTGATGGAGATGGTATTGGGGATACTAGTGACCTTGACGATGATAATGATGGGTTATCTGATATTGAAGAGAAAGCCTTTGGGAGTGATCCTTTGAATGTTGATACGGATGGTGATGGCGTGACGGATATGGATGAAAAAATACATGGAAGCAATCCAAATAAAAGTGATAGTGATGATGATGGTATTTCTGATAAAGATGAACTTGCGTTAGGAACGAATCCTGCAAGTAATGATAGCGATGGTGATGGTATATCCGATGCGGATGAACGTGAGGCTGGAACAAATCCCGCAAATGAAGATAGCGATAGTGATGGGTTGCGTGATGGTGAAGAATTACAAAAAGGAACGGATCCATTGAATGCCGACACGGATGGTGATGGAGTAGAGGATTTGGTAGATATTTTGCCACTTGATGCAACCGAGTCTGTTGATACTGATCTTGATGGAGTGGGGAATAATCAAGATTTAGATGATGATGGAGATGGAATTCTTGATGAGGAGGAAGAACGAGCGGGGACTGATCCTTTGAAAGCTGATAGTGATCGAGATGGATTTTCAGACAAGCAAGAACAGGATTATGGAACAAATCCTTTGTCTAATGATACGGATGAAGATGGTATACTTGATGGCAGTGATGATAATCCTTTGGTACCGGATAGTCATATTGTTGAATGGGTTGTTCAGCTGGGTGCTTTATTTTCTTTTTTGTTAGCTATTGTATTTTATGGGGTATATTTTTTTAAAAGTAGAGCATACTAATTTATTCCGGATATTCAATACTGTTTACGTGCCAATTTTTTTGGTTGTAATTTTTAGTTTATGTTTGTGTATTCCTACGAGTGTATTTGCCATGGATACGGATAATGATGGTTTGAATGATGAATTGGAATTGATGTATGCCACTGATGTTGGTAATCCTGATACCGATGGTGACGGATATTTTGATGGGGAAGAAGTTACGTTTGATTATTCTCCTCATTGTGGCGATGGAAAATGGATGAATGAGTGTGATTTTGATAACGATGGACTTAATGATTGGTTGGAGCGATGGTTTGGCAGTTCATTAAATTCACAAGATACTGATGGTGATGGGTATTCTGATTTTGATGAAGTTATGCGTGGTTATAGTCCAAAAGAGGCCTTTGGTGAATCATTGTTTAATAGGTATATTGAAGTGGATAGGACAACGCAACGATTATATTATTATGTTGATGGTGTGAAGGTATTGAATTTTCCCGTGTCTACGGGGAATCCAGGGACGGAAACTCCTGAGGGAACATTTCAAATAGAGCGGATGATAGCAGAAAAAAGTTATGTAGGGCCGGGGTATGATATTCCGGGTGTTACGTGGAATATGCAATTTAAGCCGATGTACTATATTCATACGGCATTTTGGCATAATGATTTTGGTAAAAAAACGCATTCTCATGGATGTATTAATTTACGGGAGAAGGATGCGCAGTTTTTGTATAAATATATGGATGTGGGGGTTGAAATTCTGGTTGTGGGAGAAACGCCAGCGAATTATGTTGTAGGAAGTTGAAAAATAGCAATTAGTAATAAATAGCACAGTTATGGATGGTCGGACGCTTAGGGCTATACGGAGAAGGATATTAGATTGGTATGCAATACATCAGCGGGATTTACCGTGGCGGAAAACACATGATTCGTATCATATTTTGGTAAGTGAGGTGATGTTACAGCAAACGCAAGTGGGAAGAGTAATAGAAAAGTATCATGAATTTTTGACTCGATTTCCGACTATTGATGTGCTTGCTCGGGCTCGTGCATCGAGCGTGATTAAGACGTGGAAAGGATTGGGATACAATCGTCGGGCACTTTTTTTGCAAAAAACTGCCCGTGCTGTGGTTCGTGAACATGGGGGAAATTTTCCACGTACGTTAGAAGAGTTAAAAAAACTTCCGGGAGTAGGAGATTATACGGCACGAGCAATATTATCTTTTGCATTTGAACAATCTGTTCCAATGATGGATACCAATCATCGGCGATTTTATCAGCGGGTATTTTTTGGGTTAGCACAGAAGAATGATTCAGAATTATTAGTAGAAGCTGAATATATTTTTCCAAAGAAATACGTTTATGATTGGAATCAGGCGTTGATGGATTTTGGGCCGTTGGTTTGTTTGACGAGAAAACCTCGATGTGTAGATTGTCCCGTGAGAAAATATTGTGTTGCGTCTCCGAGTATTATGGAGCAGGAAACACAGAATATAGAACAAAAGAAACATAAAAAAAAGATTCCTTTTCATGATACGGATCGATACGTTCGGGGAAGGATTATTGATTATTTGCGTGAACAATCGGTAGGAAATACTGTACAGATACAGACATTATTTCCAAAGGTTGGTGATGAACGATTTGAAAAGATTTTGCAAGGCTTGGTACGGGATGGGTTGGTGAAACAAGAGGGATATTTGGTGCGATTACCATGATGAGTATTGATATTAGGGTTAGATTGATTTTGTGTAGTATTTGAGGTACAGTACCATATATATATTTAACTGATATTTTATGATTTTATTACTCCGTTGGATTATTAATGCTGGGGCATTACTTGGTATTGCCTATATGTTTTCAGGGATTGAGGTGCAAGGATTTTATGCGGCACTTATTACGGCCCTTATTCTTGGGTTAATTAATGCTGTGGTTCGTCCTGTTATTTTGTTTTTGACATTACCACTTAACGTGTTAACTCTTGGGTTATTGACGTTTGTTATCAATGGGTTGTTGTTTTGGTTTGTGAGTACGGTGGTGAAAGGATTTGAAGTAACCGGTTTTTGGCCAGCGTTTTGGGGAGCTATTGCGATGAGTGTGGTGGGTATTGTTACTGGGTGGTTTTTGAAAAAGGCGTAAGCTTGAGATTTAAGGAATAAACATATTTGTCATATGGCAAAAGGGTCAAGAAAAATTTTATCTGTTGGCGGATCTATTATTATTCCTCATGCGGGGTTTGATGTTGGATTTTTGAAAAAGTTTAAAAAACTTATTTTAAAACATGTTGCTGCGGGGGAGAAATTTATTTTGACAATTGGTGGTGGTGGTACGTGCCGGCAGTATCAAGATGCGGCAAGTGAAGTAACTAAACTTACGCATGAAGATTTGGATTGGATTGGCATTCATTCTACCATTTTTAATGCGCAGTTTGTTCGGTATTTATTTAAAGATTATGCGTATAAAGACGTGATTACGAATCCTACAAAGAAGGTAAATACGAGTAAACCAATTATTATTGCTGCGGGATGGAAACCTGGTTGTTCTACTGATAAAGATGCTGTCCTTTTGGCAAAGACGTATGGAGTAACGGAAGTGATGAATTTATCTAACATTGAGTACGTGTATGATAAAGATCCCAATATGCATCCGAATGCAAAACAGATTGAACAAATTACGTGGCAATCATTTCGAGATCATATTGTTGGACATGACTGGACACCTGGAAAAAGTGCGCCGTTTGATCCTATCGCGAGTATGCAAGCGCAGCAACTTAGGCTAAATGTTTCTATTATTGATGGAAAAAATTTGCGTGAAGTTCATAAAGCGCTATCTGGAAAACAGTTTAAAGGAACGGTGATTCATCCATAGTATTTTTCTAGATATTATATAAAACGTTCTTATTTTGGGCGTTTTATTGTATTTTTTGGCGCTTTGCTATAGAGTACCTTTATATATGATACAAGATGATTCTCATTATCACATTTATTCCACTACCAAGGATGCCTGGGATGGAATGATGACGGCTATTCAATTAGCACGCAAGTCCATTTATTGGGAGTTGTATATTTTTGTTGATGATGAAGTGGGAACTACTTTTTTTGATGTTTTGGAAAAAAAGGCAAAAGAAGGAGTGGATGTAAAGCTTATTGTTGATTGGTTTGGTAGCTTTTTTTTATCACGGAAAAAAGTTAAGGCATTAAAGGCTGCTGGAGTGGATGTACAGATTTTTCATGCTAGAATGCACCGATATCGTGGATGGTATAAAATTTTTCGTAGTAGAACACATAGAAAAATGCTTATTGTTGATGAACAAATTGGCTTTATTGGTGGAGTAAATATTCATAAAAGCATGGAGGATTGGTTGGATATTCATATTCGGCTTGAGGGTGTTATTGTTCGTTCACTTTTGCGAGAATTTGCTAAACAGTATCTTGTATCTGGAGGGAAGCGTTCGCTTGTTCGGCATATATTATCTTATAAAAAACGTCATTTTTTGAAAAATATTCGATTGGTTTTTGATGATGCACATGAAAAAAATTCTTCTGTGAGGGATGTGTATCGACAAGCATTTTTGAAAGCAAAGCAGCGGGTTATTTTGTTTACTCCATATTATCTTCCTGATAAACAATTTATTCAGTTGTTATGGAAAGCGCGTAAGCGGGGGGTAAAGATAGATTTATTACTTCCCTTTCGGAGTGATATACGTATCGCTACGTATGCGGCGTATGCGTGGTTTGGTATTTTATCTACTATGGGAATTAATGTCCGTTTTACCAAGCAGATGATGCATGGAAAGGGTATTATTGTTGATGATGATTGGGCTATGGTGGGGAGTAGTAATATTACTCAAGATAGTTTTTTTGATCATTATGAAGCGAATGTCGCTTTCAAGGATAAACAATTTGTAAAAACGTTGACAGCCGTACTAAGTAAGTGGTTTGCGGCGTCTGTTTCGCTTCAAGACATTGGATGGAAAAAACGAGGAATATGGCAACGGACAAAAGAGTGGTTGTGTTCTATGATATATCGTGTGTGGCATCATTAAGGTACTATCTTTGTGTGATGTGTGATTTTTTGTAATTGTATTATGGAACATATTCGTTTAGATAGACCTCTCGCAGATAGCATGAGACCACAAAATCTTAGCGAATTTGTTGGACAAGAACATCTTGTTGGAGAAGGAAAAATTTTAAGAACATTGATTGAAAATAAAGATATCCATTCTTTTATTTTTTGGGGTCCGCCTGGTGTGGGAAAAACAACGTTGGCTGCTATTATTGCACATGAATTAGAATCAGAATTTATTGCTCTTTCTGCCGTGATGAGTGGTAAAGATGATTTAAAAAAGGCAATAAAACATGCCGAGTTTTTGATAGAAAAAGAACAAAAGAAAACAGTATTGTTTATTGATGAGATTCATAGATGGAACAAGGCACAGCAAGATGCACTTCTTCCCTATGTTGAAAAAGGCGTTGTTACGCTTATTGGTGCTACGACAGAAAATCCTTCTTTCGAAATAATTTCTGCGTTGTTATCAAGGTCTCAGGTTTTTGTTTTGCATCATCTTCATGAGAAAAATATTGAGCAACTTATTGTGCGGGCTATAAAAGATAAGAAAAAAGGTTTTGGAAATATTTCATTAATTGTATCTCAAGAAAACATTTCAGTCCTTGCCACACTCGCTGGTGGGGATGCAAGACAAGCATTGAATGGATTGGATTTGGCGGTTAAGGCAAAAAAGGTACGAGAAGGGGATTCTGCTATACTGTTGACGAAAGATGATATTACAGAAGCCTTTCAAAGAAATCATTTAATATTCGACAAAAATGGAGAAGAATTTTATAATCTTATTTCTGCATTGCACAAGTCGATGCGTGGTTCTGATCCTCATGCGTCGCTCTATTGGTTGGCAAGAATGTTGGAAGGTGGCGCTGATCCATTATACGTTGCAAGAAGATTGTTGCGATTTGCGAGTGAAGATATTGGTATGGCCAATGCTGAGGCAATGATTCAGGCAAATGCGGCGTATGATGCGTGTCATAACATTGGGTATCCTGAATGTACTGTTCATTTGGCGCAAGCAGTGGTGTATTGTGCGAAATCTAAAAAATCCAATGTATTATATACTGCGTATAAAAAAGCGGCTAAGGATGCAAAACAAACGTCTCATTTGGGGGTACCTCTTCATTTAAGAAATGCCCCTACATCCTTTATGAAAGATATAGGCTATGGGAAGGATTATAAGTATAATCCAGATTATGACAGTCCTGTTGAACAAGATTATTTTCCAAAAGAATTAAAATATAAACAATATTTTTAATATTGTTTATTCGAGGGTTATTTTCCTTTTTTGTTCACCTAGGTGCTCTATGAGCACTTTTTTTATTTTTTTATTTTGGAGTAGGCTATTGATTTTTTCTGGCCATTCTATAATGGTAATGGTGTTGCTATCTTCTAGATATTCTTCTACGCCAATTTCGATAAGTTCTTTTTCATTATCAATTCGGTACGTATCGATATGAATAAGCTGTGTTATCTCTTTGGGATTTTTTGGCACGGTGTATATGTTCATGATGGGGAAGGTGGGACTCGTAATTTCTTTTTGTATTCCTAGTCCTTTTGCTATAGCCTTGGTAAGGCTGGTTTTCCCTGTCCCAAGGTTTCCTGTGAGGGTGATAATATCCCCTGGCTGGAGTGTGGAGGCAATAGTTTGGCCGATTTTTTTTGTGTCTTCTTGACAGGTACTGATAAATTCCATACGATAGTTGATACACGTTTACTATATGTATTATAAATATGGCTCAGTCTTCTACAAATATCATGGAATACGTATTTGAAGAGACGGGTTCTCGTGTGATTGTTTTTGATCGAAAATCAGTGGTATTTACGCTTTGTGCTGACCATAATTTTTCTGATGAAGATCGTATTCGTGAAGCAATTTGGATTCATGTGTTGCTTCGTATGATATATGAGTCTTCAAATCGTCGCAAGCCTTTGTCGCTTCTTATTGATCTTCATAAAACTCATGGTAGGCCTATTTCTCGTGCGCTTGCGCAGATGTATCAGCAGATTTTTTCTACTGCTCATCATATTACAAAAATTTGTGTGGTGGGAGATTTTTTTCAGTGCGTTTCGTTAAAGAACATTATTATGACAATCCCTGACGTAGGAGAAAAAGTGCAATTTTTCCTTAATTATCAGCAGGGAAAAGAATGGTTAAAGTGGACGCATTAGCTGCTCATACTGTTACTATCGTATATATACAGAACCCCCGCCAGAAGCGAGGATTTTTTGTTCTGTTTTTTTGGCTTTTTATTGAGGGAGGGGGAATGATTGGCACATTTCTGTTACTTGTTGGTGAATGCGCTGTAGTTTTGTTTCGTCGTGTATGTTTGAAAGTGCTTCATGGATAAACTGCGCAACAGTTTTCATGTCGTTTTCCTTCATACCACGGGTTGTGAGTGCTGGTGTGCCAAGGCGGATTCCTGAGGGATCAAATGGGCTTCGTGGGTCGTGGGGAACGGTATTTTTGTTTACAGTGATACCTGCAAGACCAAGTGCTTTTTCGGCAATTTTTCCGGGAATATCTTTATTGTGTAAGTTTATCAGCAGTAAATGAGTGGTTGTGCCACCGGTCATAAGGTAGTATCCGTGTGATTGGAGTACTTCTGCGAGTATTTGTGCATTACTGACTATTTGTTTCGCATACGCTTTAAATTCAGGTTGCATGGCCTCTTTGAGGGCAACAGCGATGGCTGCTGTTTGATGATTGTGTGGACCGCCTTGAATTCCTGGAATAATCGCTCTGTCTACAAGGGTTGGTATGTTTTCTTTTGTTCGTTCTACTTTTTGTAGTGGTGTTGAAGGATTTCCATTACAGAGGATCATGGCGCCCCGAGGTCCACGAAGGGTTTTGTGTGTTGTGGTGGTTACCACATCGGCTACTCCAACTGGATTTGGGTGGACACCACCAGCAACAAGTCCTGCCACATGGCTCATGTCTGCTAGATGAAAGGCTCCTACTTCGTCTGCAATTTCTTGGTATTTTTCCCATTCATATTGTTGTGGGTAGGCACTTCCACCGCTCACGATGAGTTTTGGTTTGTATTCCTGAGCGAGTTTGCGCATTTCATCAATATCAATAAATCCATCTTTGCGGCAGCCGTATTGGACACTATTGTATATTGTTCCTGAGAAATTTATTTTTAATCCATGTGTCATGTGCCCACCGTGGAAAAGTTTGAGTCCCATAACGGTGTCTCCTGGATTGAGTAAGGCAAAATATACGGCTAGGTTTGCTGGGCATCCTGAATGTGGTTGCACATTTGCATGATCTGCGCCAAAAAGTTCTTTGGCTCTATCTCTTGCAAGGTTTTCTACTTTGTCGACAATGTCACAACCACCATAATAGCGCATACCTGGATAGCCTTCGGAGTATTTGTCTGTGAGTCTGCTGCCAAGTGCTTCGAGTACGGCTTGTGATGTGTGGTTTTCTGAGGGGATCATTTCAAATCCGTTTGTTTGTCTTTTGGTTTCTTGTTCAATAAGCTCTTTGATTTGAGGATCTTGTTTTTGTAAGTGGAAAAACATAAAAGAATTGTTATGATGAATAAGAAAAACAGTACGTTTTTTGGAACGTTGTTCTGTGTTACTTATTTGAATTCAAGGGATTTGAAAATCATAGAATAGTTCTGAATTAAAAACTATTTAGGTTCTTCGAGGTATTTGTAGATAACTTCTTTTGCCTCACGAATACAGGCTTCTTCAAAACTTTGATCAAAATGTTCCAGTTTCCCTCCAGGAAAAAACCATGGGGTGATACCTGATTCTTTTTGTTCTCGATTGAGCAAAACTTTATTGTGTTCTATAATAACGGGTCCTGAGGCAATAATGGTGTGTGGAGGTAATTCCATACGTTCTTGACTTTATTATAGTGGTGCCGTAGGCTAAAGGTATTCTCCATTATTTGTTCTTGTGGAAATGCCTGTCTGCCATATAATACCATTGTCTTGATAGAGATGCAAAACAGCTATGAATAGGGACTTTTTTGTGTTAGATAGTACAATTTCTCGTACCAAAGAGAGCTTACGCGTGCTTGAAGATATTGCTCGATTTTCGCTTTCTCATCCATATAGCGCTGATGAATTTCGTCAGATTCGTCATACGTTGTTTTCTTTGGAACATCGTATTGGAGTGGGTGGATTAATTAGTTCTCGATCCACCACCGTTTCTGATGAAGAAGAACGGAATGGGTTTTTTTTGCCAAATCAAACATTGTGGTCACTTGTGCGGGTTAATGTTGCGCGGGTTACAGAATCGTTTCGGGTGTTGGAAGAGTTTGTTCGTTTGTATCATCCGAGTATTGCGAAAGATGTAGAAGATTTGCGATATAAAGTGTATTCTCTTGAAAAAATAGTATTGAGTCAAACGCCGCAGTATTCGTTGTATCAATATTTTGAAGAAGGTATTGTATGTCCAATGGCTAGCATGGTTGATGATCTTACTACATGTATAGATAAAGGGGCTAAGATGGTGGTTCTTCGAGATGTTGAGTCGCCAAAGCATTTGGTATATGCAAAGGCAAAACAGTTGTGTTTGTATTTGCAGGAACAACGGCTTGCCGTGGGAAATACTGATCCGGTGTTGTTGTTATTGGCTGGCCATGTTGATTTGGCGGTACAGCTTCCTGTTGATGGTGTTCATCTTGAACAAGGTGATGTGGATGTGCAGCAAGCGCGATGGAAACTGGGGAGTAAGGCAATTATTGGTCGGGCAAATTCTACGATTGAAGAACTGGCTGCGTCTGTTGAATATGGTGTTGATTATGTTACGTATGGACCTATTTTTGCTCATGAAGGACAAGTGGCTGTTGGTACTACACAATTAGCAGAAATTGTTGATCGTTTGGAAACGCCATTTGCGGTATGTGGGGGAATACAAAAAGACACCGCGGATGCGGTGTACAGTGTTGGGATTCGAAATCTGTTTGTTGAGGGTGCGGATAGTCGAGCGTTTTTTTAGTCGTTGTGTAGTGATTTTGTGACGTAGGTTCCTTGTTTTTTGTAGCCAAGTTTGCGGTAGTAGCCGCGAACGCCAACGCCTGAAATAACGGCGCTTTTTTTATACCCGTGTTTTTTTGCGATGTTTTCTGCTGTTTGTACTAATTTTTTTCCGAGTCCTTTGTGTTGGCTTACCGCAACGGTTCCTGATTTTCCAATACCAACAAGTTGTCCGTAGGTGTGTAATTCGCGGATGAATGCGGTATGTTCAAGTGGTCCTATGTGGAGGAGTGTGGTGAGTTGTGTTATTTCTGTTTCTGAAATGAGATCCGTGTGCTGTCCTTTGTTTTTTTCAGAATGACCTAGGTTTTTGTTTGGAAGACGTAACCGAAGGAAACCAAAGACAGCCGTTCGTTTTGGATCTTCGAAGGTAATGAAATATTCTCGTCCACCAATGGTGTCATATTCATCTACAAATAATTGGGGTACGGTGTCTGGCGGAATGTTTTTTATTTGGCGACCAATTTCTCGACAGCGCAGGCAAACACAGGTTTCTCCATTTTTTTCTAATTGTGCAATGAGGTCTTGGCGAAGATTGGTGATTTTGTTTCCATCAATAATTTCGCTTTCTGGAATGTCGCGAATAAGGCGAGAAATACGGCAATATCGGGGTGTTGCTCGTTTCATTTCTAGGAGGGCTTGAAATAATGGTTTGACGCCATACGATTGGTATCGACCATCTTTGAGCCATTGAAATAGTTCTGCTGATTCAATTACGGTGTTTGGATAAATTTTTATCATGTCTGGTTTGAAACTTGGATCGCTGAAAAGCCGTTTGTACATGTTTACATCATGTTCGGCTGTGGTTCCTGGAAGGTCTGGCATGAAGTGAAGGTCGACTTTGAATCCAGCTATGCGTAGGAGAAGAATGGCTTTTCGAAATTGATCGACCGTGTGGCCTCGTTTTACTAATGTTAGAATATTGTCGTCTGGAGCTTGGAGTCCAAGTTCGATGCGAGTACATCCTTGACGACGCATGTGATATATCGTTTTTGGTGTGATGGCATCTGGACGTGTTTCGAGTGTGATGCCGATGATTCGGTGTTTTGCTGTTTCATTATAGCGTTGTTCTTTTTCAAGTGCGTCTTGAAGTGCGGTGAGTGGTTTGTTTTGCCAATCTTCTTCGGTGGTTTGTGCGGTGGGGGTTCTTCTGGTGAAATTGTTGCATGCGCGAAATGACTCAAGAATATACCAGTATTGATATTTGAGCGTGTAGGCATTCCAGGTGCCGCCTTTGGTAATGTATTCAATTTTGTCACAGGGGTGCCCATTTTTTTCGAGCATGTTGATTCTTCCTTGCATGAGGGTGTAGGGGTTGAAATCTAATCGTAATGAGCGGGCGGCTGCTGGTTCACTGGCAATATAACTTTTGGGCATGCGAACTTCTGTGGGGCAGTAAATACATTTTCCTGGGCAAGGATATGGTTTGACGAGTGAGGTAATCACCGCTATGCCTGAAAGGCTTCTGATGTTTGCCTTTCTGATGAAATGTTCGACGTTTTCATCTTTTTTGACCCTTTTTTCTTTGAGGAGTTTGTGGTAGGCTTTGAGTAATTTTTGATTTGATGGTTGTGGAATTTTGAGTTCACTGCATTTTTTTCTTCGGAGATCATCAAATTTTGCCTTTGTTTGAGGCTTTTTTTCAATAATATAGTAAATGATTTGTTCGAGGGTATCGGCGTTGTTCATAGGATGATAGTGTTAAAGTATACTAAAATATGGGAAAAAATCAACCCCGCTACGCCAAAAGTTTCGCGGGGCAAGGGGTCCCTCTGTGGGATTATTAATTACTGTTTTATGAATGATTACATAAAAATGAATAGAGATGCCTATAATGCGGTGGCTGATTTGTTTTCGAGTACTCGGCAATACCTGTGGGATGATATGAAAGACTTGGGAACATACGTGAAAATGGGGGATCGAGTGTTGGATCTGGGATGTGCAAATGGAAGATTGCATGAACTTTTTGAGCAAGCGACTGGGGGATCGTTAGGAGTTGAGTATGTTGGATTGGATCAGAGTGAAGAATTAATTGCGATTGCAAAAAAGGCGTATAGAGAAAGTGAATTTGTGGTGGGGGAGATGTGTGCGCTTCCTTTTGATGATGATTCTTTTGATGCTGTTTATTGTATTGCGGTATTTTGTCATTTGCCCCCAGAAAAGCATGAACAAGTACTTACTGAAATGAAGCGTGTGTTAAAACCGGGAGGGTATTTGATTATGACCAATTGGAATGCGTTTAATGATTGGGTACAAGATAAAGTGAATAAAGGAAAATATACGACGGAGGATCAGAAAAATTTTATTGTACCGTGGCGGAATGGGCCAGGGGATGTATTGGCAACGCGGTATTATTATGGGTTTGATTTAGAAGAATTGCAGAAGCTTTTTGAAAAGCAAGGGTTTGACGTCCTTGAGCATTATTATGCAAAAAAAGGAGAGCGTGTTGGTATTGAATTAGGAGAAAATATTGTGAGTGTGATGACGAAAAAGAAACAGTGATATATATTTTTTGAGAATTTTAAAAGCGGCTATATTGATATAGCCGCTTTTTTTTGAGAATGAGAGAGACAACCTATGTGGTTTTTTTCCGCTGTGACACTTTCTTACCAAACCGATGGTAAGAAGGAGCCAAAATCAGCATAGGTTGTCTCTTGTTGACACAATACGGGATTATGATTTTCTTTTCAAGAAAAGTAGGGAAATAGTGTCTATTTTAGCGTATTTGTTGTTTTTTTATGTTCCTGTTATCAAACAGGCCACTGGTCCATTCCACATCCAATCGTGTTGGATGGCTTTTTGTAGTCCCGCGACACTAAGGGCACTATTGAGTGAAATGTCGAGGTTTGTTTCTTTTTTTACAAGTGTTTTTGTGGCGTTTAGTTCTTCATTGGTTACAATCCAGCCAGAACCGTTGGTTTGTTGTATTACCTCAATGACGGCTTGTTTGCGATGGGCAACCTGATCTACCACACAGTCAGCGATAGAAACATCGGTAGTTTCTGCGGTATCAAATGCTTCTGCTATTGGATGACAACTGGTGGTTTGGATAATATGAATTTGTATGGGGAGTTTCATGTCAAGGATTGTTTGTCCAATGGCTTGGGCAGTTGTTCCTGATGATGTTGGAATAAATATTGCTTTGAGGTTTGGTATTTTTTCAAGTTCTCTTGCAAGTTCTATATAACCTTCGAGTGCACTATCGTCTGTTGATTGGCGGAGGTTTACAATGTGTTCTTGGTTTCCCAGTTTGAAGGCTTCTTGTTTTGGGCGCTCTACTTGTACGAGGGTTATTCGTTTGTCATCTATTGCTTGTTCAAGAATCTTTTTTTTCAGTTCATTTATTTTTTTGCCAATAAATACTCGTAGGGTTACTTCTTTTCCAGGATTATTTTTGTTATGTTGGCTGATTGCGGTAATGGCGGCAAGGGCGGCATTTCCTGATGATGAAATGACAAAGGTATCAATGTTTTGTTCGCTTTTTATATGATTTTTTATCATGAGGGGAATTGATCTTCCTTTATGTGAACCATATTTGTGTTGATCTTCGCGTTTTAAGTATACATCATGTGCTAATCCTAACGATTTTGCCAGGCCGCTGTAGGGCATTTGAATGGTTTTCATAGAGAATAGAGGGGGCGTAACAATAAGATTATTTGGGTACATGTAGCCAAATAATCTCAGTATCACGTAATAAAAATAAATGATGGGTTGAAAAAGTAGCGTATTTTGCTATAATCGTAAAGCCTTTTATGATTTAATCTTACAAATATGCAATTAGTTTGTCCAGAATGTAAAAATGATGTTGATCTTAGTTCATATACTGATTTGGCCGTTGATCATGTGATTGAATGTCAGATGTGCGGTATTACTCTGCAGATAACAAAGATTGAAGGAGACAAGGTAGAAGCGGAGATTGTGGATGAGGGAAAGTAGGAAAATATTTTTTTATCGGTAATAAAACAGTCAGGTTGGCTGTTTTTTTGTTATAGCTGCTGTATTGTCTCTTCAATCATCCCTCGAAAGCCATGGCTACCAAGGAAGACAATAACGTCTCCTTCTTTTTTGTGTGCAGTGATGTGATGGATGAGTGTATTGTCGTCTTCAATGTAGTGTACGTTTTGGTGTGATTGTGCAATAACGTTTTTGAGTTGTTTTCCATCCATTGCTGGATCTGTTTCGTCTATGTTTGTTTTTACTTGTGTAAGGCGGGGGATGATTACTTCATCGGCGTTGGTGAATGCCTTTTGGTATTGGGGGATAGATGCTGATTTTCTGTTTCCCGTGTTTGGTTCAAAAATAGCGGTAATGGTTCCTGTATATACGGCACGAAGATTGGCAAGCGTGGCTGCTGCTTTTTCTGGAGAGTGGGCAATATCATCAAAGACGGTTAAGGTTCCTTCATGTCGTTTTTCAAGACGGCGTTTCATTCCGCAAAAAGATTTGATGCTGCGGATAATTGCTGCAGTATCAATACCAATATGGTGTGCCATGGCAAATGCGCCTGTGATGTTTTCTGCCATGTATGTGCCGAGCATGGCGCTTTCTATGTGATAGGTTTTTTGTTTGTGGGTGATAGTGAAGGATATTCCTTTTTTTGTTTGGGTTAAGTCGTGGTAGTGGTACTCTTGGTCATTAGATCCATACGTGAGTATGTTTGTTGATGAGTAGGTTCGTAAGATGTTGTTTACGCCAGGATGGTCGGTGTTGGCAACAATGACTCCTTCTTCTGGAATCATGTGAATGAGGTCTTGGAATTCCTTACTGTATGATTCTTCTGTTGGATACAGGTCGGCGTGATCCCAACTTACCGCGGTGAGAAGAAGATGTGTTGGTTTGTAGAGTTTGAATTTTGGTCTATTGTCCCAGCGTGCTGTTTTGTATTCATCTCCTTCGAGGATGCAGTATTTTCCTGTCCCGATGTGTGCTGAGTCAAAACCGTCCCAGGCAAGTCCACCAAACATGTAGCTTGGATCGAGTTTGTTGTCGGTACATATCCAAGAGAGCAATGTTGATGTGGTAGTTTTTCCATAAGTTCCGGCACACACAATGGATTTGTCTTTGATGAAGTATGTGGCAATGGCTTCGGGATAAGACATGTAGGTAAGGTGTTGTTTTTGGACGTAAAGCCATTCGGCATTGTGTGATCCAGCAACATTCCCTACGATGACAAGGTCGGGATTACCTGCTTTGGTCATTTTATCGACATGCCAGCCTGGATAATATGAAATACCTGCATTGTTGAGGTGCGTTGAAATTGGTGGATAGAATCCTTTATCTGATCCGGTAACCTGCCAGCCGTTTTTGTGAAACGCAACGGCAAGGGCGCTCATGGCAACGCCGCAGATACCGATGAAGTGAATGTGTTGTTGTGTTTTCATATCTTGTGTTGAAAATATCCCAGCCAAAAAAATCGTTTGTATGATTTATTGTTCATACGAGTGTAGCTTTCTTTTTTGGTTAATTCAAGGATTGTGAAGTGTGGCGAATAGAGATCAATGATTTCTTGGCGAGTGAATACTTTTTCGGTGAGATGTATTTCTTTCATTATGTAGGTATGTGGTTCAGGACCGGGAGATTGTTTGAGTAAATTTTTTGCATTTTTATCGCCGTCAAGACACAGGGTTTTGAGGAATAAAAATCCTTGTGGTTTGAGTGTTCGGTGAAGTTCTGCTAGGTACGTTTCTCGTTCTTGTTCGTTGAGAGAGTTTGAACTGGTGACATCGATAATAATATCAAAGGTGTTGTCGTCAAAAGGAAATCGTTCCCCAAAGCTTTGTTGAATATAGTCTACTGTCACTTGTTTGATTCTTGCGGCTTCTCGTGCCATACGAATGGCTGTTTGGGAAATTTCTATTCCCGATATGTTGGCTCCCATTGAGGCAAGGTGGTTGGCATTTCGTCCATTGCCAGACCCAAGATCTAGGACACGGAGATTATCTTCTAATTGTTGATGATATTTTTTTCGAAGATATTTAAAAAAATTGCTGGTATCTTTTTGCGGGTTGTCTGTGGGGGAAAGCAGTGTTTGTCTTTGGTATTCTTTTTCCCAAATATGTTTTTGTGCCATAAATATACAGAGGAAGTTTCCTTCCTCTTTTGTTATTAGTTCATTAGTTGTTTGGCATATTTCATGATGTGCATGGCAACGTCAACATTGATAATTTCATGATAGGCTCCCCAGTATGCTTGGGAGTTTGTTTCAAGGAAACGATAAATATTGTCTTGTTTATCATGAATAATGTCTACGCCAACTATTTCATATTGCATGGCTTTGGCAACTTTTAGTGCAATATCTTCTACGGCATTTTTTTCTGTTGGATCGGTGATGTGTATGCCTTCTCCTCCTTGTGAAATGTTATTTCTGAAGTCACCTTCTTTGTCAATTCGTTTCATTACGCCGAGTGATTTACCATTTACGATATACACGCGATAATCACCATCATTTTGTATAAATGGTTGCATGACGAGTTCTGAAATGTCGTAGGGAAGTGCAAGGAGTTCTTCTTTTGATTGTACGATGTATACGTGTTTTCCTTCTGACCCAACGGTTTTTTTTGCAATACAGGGGAATGTGATGTTTTTTTGTATTAGTACATTATCGAGTTCTTCTTCTTTTTGGCAATAGGCGGATGGAATGGTTGGACAGACGTTGTATGTTTTTAGATATGATTGTTGGAAGTATTTATTTCCGTATAGGGGGTGGGTGTAGTGGTGATTATTGATAATTCTGTTTCCATTTTTTTGGAGTAGTTCTGTTACAATTGTTCTATCTATTTTGTTGAGTGGTCTGGTGGTGTTCATAACGACCTCACCAAATTCTTGGAGATTTTTTTGTACTTCTTCAATGCTGTCATAGTTGGCTACGTGAAAATCAATTCCTAGTGTTTGTGCTGCTTCTTTAAGTGAATCTATGCGGAGTCCTTGGGTGTATTTTGTGTAGAAGGTCAATCTGTTTTTTTTCATAGGGTTGATTATGTTGTAAGAAGTTCTTTTAAGAGCGTGAGGTCTGTTTGCCATTGTTTGCCATTAAACCATTCTAACCCTTTAAATTGGCATTTATAGGTGTCCCCAGGTCTTTGGGCTGATCCAAGGTATATGTATTGTTTTCCTGCTTGTGTGGCGTGTTGAATTGCTCTGATCATCATGCCCATGCCGAGAGAGGCATAGAGTGTTGGGCTTAGGTTGTAAAATGGATAGGAGTAGTGGAAGATGTTTTTGTTTTGGTAGCAGATGGCGTAGCCAACGTTTTGTTCATGATATTTGTCATTGTCCAGTGGATCGTTTGAAATGATGTACTGGAGAAGGGTGTTGAAGTTTGATTCTTCGGTTGTGAGGAGCTCTTTTATTTTGTTTGCGGAGAATGTTCCTTCACCAAATTTGTTTTCGTAAAAATCTTTGGCGAGTTTTCCTATGGACCAGTGATAATTTTGGTGGGGGAGTGCGATTGTGTGTACTGCCAGTTCTTCTGTTTTTCTGAGTATACGACGGTTTTCGCTCGATAGTTCAAATTGTGAGAGATCTATACGGACGCTTCTTGTTTGATCCATGTGTCCTTTTCCTACGCGGGTAAAAACATAGCCATCGTTGTATTGCGCGGTAATGTTTTTTTCGGAGAAGTCTTGAATTGTTTGTTGGTTCCAGTGGAGGTAGTGAGACATATAGCGTTGTAGCGTGTAACACTTGGTAGACCTGTTTGTTTTTGAGAGTATTTGTTACAGGGGATGTAGTCTTTGTTTCTTGTTGTTAAAAGAGACTGATCCAAATGGCGAGGAAAACGATTGCGCCGTGGGCAACCCAGAAGCGCATGACGGTTTTTTCTTCACTCCATCCTCGGAGTTCAAAGTGATGATGAATTGGTGCCATGCGGAAGATACGACGACCAAGAGTGTAGCGTCCGGCAATTTGAATGAGGACGCTGGCAAGTTCGACGTAGAAAATAAATCCAATGAGTGGCAAGAGTAACATGCGATTGATGACGATGGTATTTATTGCGAGCAGGGCGCCAAGGCCAAGCGAGCCAACATCGCCCATTTGAAATCGTGCGGGTTTGATATTGAAATAGGTATAGGTGAGCAGTGCTCCAACAACAGTGGCATTGAGAATGGCCATTTCTTCATATCCGCCAAGCCAGCTGAGGAGGGTGAGGGCAGAGAACGTTATAATGAGTGATCCGCCAGCAAGCCCGTCCATGCCGTCGGCAAAGTTTACTGCGTTTGCAGTGAAAATAACAAAGACAATAATGAGTGGAATAATGAACCAACCGATGTTTATAAATCCGTCAAACGGAATATAAATTTCTCGCCAGTGTTCGCCTAGTTTGAAATATACCCACCAGGCAGTAAGTGCTCCTGCTGCAAATTGGAGAATAAGTTTTTCGTGTACGTGGATTCCTTTTCCTGGATGTGAGCCAAGCCAGAGGGCGGTGCGTTTGAATATTGACCAGGGGAGGGTGATAGTAAGCCACACGCGTTGTTTCCAATCTTTGTGAACGTGAATGAGGCGGAGTACTTGTTTTAATTTTTTGCTGCGACGTTTGTGGCCGTGAACGTGCATAATATCGTCTACGCCACCAAGTATGGCGGCGATGAGCATGACGCTGATGGGAACCCAGGTAAAGGCTCTGTTCCAGTTAAATAGTACTGTTAGGACGGCGACGGTTACAATTACGAGTAATCCACCCATGATAGGGGTTCCTTCTTTACTTTTTCGATTTCCTTCTAGAGTTACGTCGTATTCTGATTTTCGTACAATCTGAAAATGATAGAGTATTTTGGTGAGTAGTGGTGCCCAGATTGCGCTAAGAATACAAGAAAAAAGGCCAAATCCGATGGCTGTTTTGAGTGTGATAAGTTGTTCTGGTAGTATTTGCATATTTTTAGCTTAGAATAGCAGAAAACATGCTTGTGAGCAAGTTGTTTCTTGTTGGATTGGGATATGTATTGGATATATGTTTTTTTTGTCGATTTATGATATCTTTTATGCATTATGCTATTTTTTTGGTAAGAATTACTCTGGGTGTTCGTCATAAGTAAGCATCTCCTGTATGCCCGATATATCATTATTACGAGATACAACAACTGAAAAGGATTTTTTGGATATATATGATCAATATGCTGACATGGTGTTTCGGTATTGTTGGCGTCGGGTATATGATCGGGAATTGGCGAAGGATATTATGCAGGAGGCATTTATGAAATCATGGCAATATGTTTCTGAAGGAAAGTCTGTTCAGAATATGAAAGCGTTTGTGTTTCAAGTAGCTACTAATTTGATTATTGATTATCATAAAAAGAAAAAAGATTTATCCCTTGAAACTATTGAAGAGCATTCACCTGCCATTACGGTGAATAATAAAAAAAATTGGGATGCCATGATTGATGCAAAGGATATGCTTAAGCATGTGGAACAATTGGAAGAACCGTACAAAACTGCATTTGAATTACGCTATTTGCAGGAACTAACTCCAAAGGAAATTGCACAGATTGTGGGAGAACGAGTTAATGTGATTTCGGTACGTATCCATCGAGCAAGGAAACAATTTTTGTCTATGGTAAAACCATAATTACTATGAAACAGTTTCGTGCACAATTTATCAAAGAACAAAAGGATCTTGGGTTACATGCGGATGAAAAATCTGTTGTTCGTGATCGATTGGTTCAGCAGATGCAGTTGCAGCCGGTAAGAATATTGGCATCCAATCGTCAGGATATACAGCATGCAAAAAAAGGAAAATTTTTATTTTTTAATCAGAAATATATGTTTGCAAAAATTTTGGTAGCAGTTATTTTAGCACTTACAGGGGGAACATCTGTTGCGGCAGAAACAGCCTTGCCTGGAGATTTTTTATATCCTGTTAAGGTTGAGGTAAATGAACGTGTTCGGAGTGTTGCTTCTTTTTCTACTGAGGCAAAAGCAAATTGGGAAACGCGTGTTGTAGAACGACGTGCTGAAGAAGCACAACGTCTTGTGGAACAAGATGAAGATCTTACGGTACAGGAACGTGCAGAGTTTACGAGTTCTGTTGAAGCACATGTAGCTCATTTGGAAGGGCTTGCTGATGAACTTGATGCCAAAGGAAATGAACAGGCCGCTGCGCAAGTTGCTGCTCGTTTGGGAACGGCGATTGAGGCTGTGTCATCATCATTATCAAAAGTACGTGTTCGTGAAGAACATGCGTCTATGGGTGATGAAAAGAAAAATGAACATGCCGATGAAAAAAGTACTAATGGCATGCATGATGATATGGATGAACAAGATGACGTTGATATGATAGCGCCTATGGATGGGCAGGAAAAAGATGATCATGCTGTTGAATTAAAGACTCCTGCACCAAAAAAAGAGATGCATGATCAAGAAGTTGAAGACGTTGTTGAGGTACAAGTACAAAAGGGAATGCCTACTCAGGATGATGATATGATGGAGTATATGGATGAGCAAAAGCATGAAGATGCTGATGAACATGACGACGTTGACGTACATGTGCAAGAAAATATTGATGTTAATGCGGATTTATAAATAGTTTTTTATAGAGACAAAAAAACCGAGTACAGTACTCGGTTTTTTTATTTTTTTGTTTTGCGGATTCCTTGTAGTCCCAATAGGAGAAGTGCGATGATGAGTATTTTTAGTGGGTAATGGCTGTGTATGTTTAGGAAGTTTTTGGTGAGGGGAGTTATATTTCCTACGAGGATATGAACAAGGATACTTATAGGGATTGTTAAGAAGAGCCAATTTTTCTTTGGTATGATGAGATGGAGATGTTTTGTGATGCGTGAGAGGAGAGGAGCGAGTAAGTATATTCCCAAAAAGGAGACAGCAAAATCAAAGATTGCGTATCCGCCGATCCGGAATTGTCTGAGGAATTCTATGGTGGTCATAGTTTTTTTAGGTGTGTAGATATTAGTGTTATAGGGGAGTATAGCATGAGTATTCTTTAAGCAACAAAATAAAAAACTACCAAAAAAAACTATTGGTAGTTTTTAAAATTTTTTTAAATATCTATCTTGGTCTATGTATCACTTCATCCATAGCGTACATGTTTAATAATATGATTTTTTCATCTATTCTTTGTCAGTAAATACCACTAGTCGCTTGGAATAACTTTTGGAAACATTATCCCAAACTCCCGTGCAAGTGATGATATTAAGGTGTGCGTTACCATCGTCCAATTTAAACACATCGGATGCCTCATCATCTTTGTTGTATGTTCGAATTTCACGTACAACGAAAGTAGTGGTGTCCCCGTTTTCGTCTTCAATAGATATCTTATCACCCTTGCGTAATTTATGTAAATTATCGAATACCGCTGGAATATTATTTTTCCAGTCGTAGTGTCCGGCGATAACGGCACTGCCATTTTCTCCAGGGATAGGTCCAAGATTAAACCAGGCTACCTCGTCAGGATCTTTTGGTACTTCCATTGCTCCATCAGATGTAAGCCCTACAGGAATAACAGAAGAATCAACATCAATCACCGGAATTTTAAGACGTACCGGCAGTCCAACACTTGTTTGTTTTTGATTTGAAAAATCGGCAACATCTTCAACACGCAGTAATGGGTTCCCCTGAGCAGCAACATCTTCAACAAGTAGTGTTGAGCTACCGTGGATTAAGTTTTTTAGGATAAAAGAAAAAGAGAATGTCGAAAAGAGAACAACACCAGAAAGGACAGTTATTAACATTGCTCGTTTTGATAAGATGTTTTGTTGCATAAATTTCTTATCCATAAAATTACAAATGCCAGCTAAACCCTTGGCTGGCATTTGCTTATTTATTCTTCCCAATACTCTTTAAGCTATTTGTTTTTTTCGAGCGATGTAGAAAGAGACTAAAATTGCAAAGATTCCAGCTGGTACAATAATATACCATGGAATATTATTCTTGCTTGGATGAAGTCCTGTATTGGGCAATTTTGGAACGGTTGAATTCAGCAATTTTGGAACGGCGGAATTCACAACAACGGTAGTGATTGCGAAGTCTCTGGCTTTCAGACCATTGGCTTCTCCACTCGCAGTAATCGTGTTCACCGTAGTTTTCGTGAGAGTAGATGAACATGTATATGTCCATGTCTCGGTAGTATCAAGTTTTGAATTACTATTCGTGTCGCCGGAAATATAGTTTACCGGTCCGCATTTATCATCAGTTAGGTAAACATTACTTAACGCTACTGTTCCCGGGTTAGTAACTTTATTGGTGTAGGTAACCATTCCTCCTTCGGAGGAGAGCAGTAGAGGGTTTGGGACTTTTGTTACATGGATCAATGGCGGCACTACAGGAAGGCCTACAATGACTGTGGCATTTGCGATATCAGTTGTGCTTATGCCATTTGCCCATCCTGTTGCAGTGATAATGTTTGTGTGGGTCTCTGTGAGGGTCGTGGAACACGTGTAAATCCATGTTTCGTTCACGTCGAGTCTGGCATCGTCATTAGTGTCACCAGAGATCAATGTTAGGGGACTGCAAGTATCACCAACCATTGTTATATTGGTTACAGGGATTGTCCCAATATTGCGAAGCGTGTAAGTATATTTTACTATACCAGGACCGTCCGGCAGAGCCAGAGGACTTGGCACTTTCACTACATCAATGAGAGGCGGAATGAAAACATAATATGAACCACCACCACCTCCGCTTGATATGGGAGGAACGACAACAGGTGTGATGTCATCGTTAGTGATAGTACAAGTCTTTACATCACCCAGTGCAAGAGTAATTGTTCCGTCTGCAGCGCAATCACCGCCTATAGCAGCCGTATAGCCAGAATTGGAAGTTTCGGAAATTGTATGTACTCCAATTGAGGTTGTGCTCACAACTCCTGATGTCACACTACTGTCGTCAATAAAGAGCGGAAAATCAGAAATAACCTTAGTGCCGTCATTGTCGTTGATTACGATTTTGTTCACGATGAGTTGAGGTGCGGTGTCATTGTTATTGATTGTACAAGTTGCGCTTTCACCTAGAGCAAGAGTAACAACAGTACCGACTTGAGCGCCACCGATACAAGTCCACGTGCTAGCAGTATAGCCGACAGGCCCGCCACTTTCAGCGAGGGTATAGGTGTCAGCTTTAAATGTTGCGTCACTATCAACTGGGGTAGTACCAGTCAAGTTGGTTGGTAACCCACTGGCACCAGTTGCTGTAAGGGTCCAGTTAGTGTTGAGTGCAGTACCAGCATTGTCATTCGTTACTGTCTTTCGGAGATGAAGAGATGGAGCTTTATCATCATTAGTGATGGTGCAAGTTTTGTTTTCACCGTCAGCAAGAGTGATCGTGCCGTCTTCTGGAGCGCAATCACCGCCGATAGTAACTGTATAGCCAGAATCGGAAGTTTCGGAAACCGTATGTACTCCAATAGAGGTTGTGCTCGCAACTTCTGATGTCACACTACTGTCGTCAATAAAGAGCGGAAAATCAGCTAATATTTTAGTACCACCATTATCATTGGTGATTATGTTTATTAATGTCAGCGTAGCAGACGTTGCAGATGTAACTGTTATCGTCGGTGAGCCAGGAGCAAGAGTTAGTGGGACAATTGGCTGTCCGCCGTCAGAAGTACTTATAACAAGCTGTGTTGCTTCCATCGTTATTGCCGATGTTCCTTGATAGGTAAGAGTGATTGTATTTGAGTCTGCGCAGTCTGCTGTTATGTCTACGGTAATTGTTTGTCCACTAGCAACTGTTGTCAATGAACCTGGGGCCGAGTCGACTGTACAGCCGCCAGGGCCGCCTGCTACTACAGACCATTCACCATCAACGTTCACATCAACTGCTGTGGCGACTGCATGAAGATTTGGAGCAGTAAATCCATCTGGAATTTTAAATGTTGGGCTAATCGCTCCTAACGTCATTCCGCCTGAAGCAATCGTCAAGATGGTTGTGAATTTATGCGAGGTTGATTGTACGACAGTTACGCCTGCCCCTTGAACGCCGTCGTCTACTGCAATAGTGGCTGTACCATCACCAGCTGCGGCTATAGCAATATTAAAGTTCCCAAAAAAAACGCTGGCAGAAATTAATGTGACGAGCACGACAAAACTTAATTGTTTGATTTTTTTCATACGAAGTTAAGAGAAACCAGAACATAATATATTCGTTCGTCAAAGTACTGTGCTTATTATATTAATTACACCGTCTGTTTCTTTTGAATTATATATAACGAGAGTAAAATAGTGAATATTCCTGCTGGAATTATTATGTTCCATGGGGCGCTACTATTTTCGTCAGGAGCAATCCCCGTATTGGGTAGCTTGGGTACCATTGGAGTTGATACTGGAGCTGGAATTATAGGTGCGGCTGTAGGAGAAGGGATAACTACTTCAGCAATATCATTATTGGTGACAGTACAGGTTTTATTGTCGCCATCAGAAAGAGTTACGCTCCCGTTTGAATTACAATCGCCACTGAAACTTTGAGTATAAGAGGCGTTTGCATCTTCGCTTATTACATATGTATTTGCGGAAAGGGAATAAGAAGTTCCTGGGGCTATGGTTCCAACTGTAGGACTTCCCGTAACGTCATTTCCAGAAAGTTTTACATGCAAATTAAAGTCAGAAGCAACAGCTGTGCCACCATTGTCGTTGATTACTGTTTTAACGACATGAAGAGTGGCTGGAGTAGGAGCTGGGGCTGGAGCAGGAGCTGGAGCTGGTTCTGGAGCAGGAGCTGGAGTAGGAGCTGGAGCTGGTTCTGGAGCTGGAGTAGGAGCTGGAGCAGCACATGTTGGTCCTGAAATAGTATTGTTAAGTAATGTTACATCACCACCTAATGCTAAAGCCCGACCATTCAAAGTAACATTGGCACCAAAATGAACACCAGTCCCTGCAATAATTGTTCCTGCAAAGGAGCTACCATTAATAGTCGCTAAGGTGTTAACTTTCCAATACACATCGCAGGCTCTAGCTCCATTAATAAAATTAATCGATCCGGAGGATACCAAATCGCTTGATGCTCTAAAAATATATATACCGGGACCATCAAGGGTAAGTACACCACCGTTTAACCGTCCGGCTCCAATATCATAAACACCGGTTGTCAAAGTTAAGCCGTCAAGAACTGGGCCGATACTACCATTTGAACCTTGGCCTGATATATTATCATTTGCAGTTGAAAGATTGGCCTGCACAGCTGGATCTAAAATTTCTAACCCTGGTGCAACCCCATTAGTAGAGTATATTGTGCCACCTACATCTCCGGCAGTTAATGCCGTGATACCAGCACCTGTGTTGTTTAATCCAACATCCCCGGATATAGTTCCCGTCCCCGTAATTGCTGTTTGTGCGATGATGGAAAAAGTTTCTGCTGCACCTAATCCTGGATTCGTCGCTGCAAATGTGGGGTTTGGTCTAGTTATCCCCAGTATAAGTGTAATACTCAATACGATTATTGAAATCGCATTAAATTTTTTTATAGTTAATTATTTTAAGAGTTTTAGTAGTTATCGGTATCATAGCTTATTTCTATTAACTTTAATATAGTGCTTATAGTTAATACTGTAGCATCATCTTTAATTCTTTCCATAATATTTAAACCAATGAATTGTAAATAAGCGCAGTTTGGGTGAGTATTTGCCGTTAGACAGGCATGAATTTCATACAAGGTGTTATGTGTTGTAGTGAAAAACAATGACCACCTGTAAGGGCGGTCATATATTTCGGGTAATTTATTTGGTAAATTTGAACGTTTCAATTATCTGTTTGAATAATTTTTCAGCTTCTGTTAAGGGAGTCTTTTTTGAATCGAAGATATTAAAATTCATCAAAAATATTTCAGTATCACCGACTACATAAACTGTTGGGCTGGGACCTCCTTTGGTTTCATTTACTGAATAATATTCTTGACCGCCAGTAATGGACATTGTACTGTTGTCACTATTTGCTAGCATTTTTAGATAACTTTTCCTATTGTTTACTGTGCCATCGGTGTTTGTGCCATATATAACTTTTACTATCTGAATAGTATCTTTATTATCTTTATCATCTTTTTCAATTGTCACATTGTAACTATTGGGCTCGTCATTAACTTCTGCCAAATTCCAATCGTTTGGATATTGAAATTGATAGCCATATTTTTGATCAGAATAGGTTTTCCAATCAGAGGGTACCGTATTAACAGTATTATTTTGTTCTGGCTGAGTTGTTACCGGTTGTTGTGCCACAGTAGCCGGTGCTGGCTGACTAACAGTACTGAATGTTGCAAAATATATGGTTGTTCCGAGTAAAATGACAACAGCAATTCCTAAAATTGTAATGAGTTTTTTTTGGTTCATAATTATTTGTTAAAATTTTTATACCAGTTTATCGATGGTATAGTGAGTTGTGATGATGACAGCAATGCCTAATATTAAAGATATGAGGTAGCTTAATGAAGGGTCGTTTGGTATGAGATATATATCTAAAAGACCCCAAATACCCCGCCACAAACATATCATTGCTGACATGATAATCAGACCAAAAACTAATTGATGGTGTTTTTTCAAATTTATGAGTTTTTTTAGCATATATAAAATTTATTTTTGATAATATGTTTACGAGTATCCGAAGTTTTTTGAAGCGAAGAAGAAGTTGGGTGGAACAAATAAAAAATTCTTTATTATATTTTACCTTAATTTAGGGCTTTTTTCAATTTTTTCGTCCTTCGTATTCTTGACAAGAATGAAAAAAATAATCGAGATTTTTTTATTTTTGGAACCGTATACAAAATGGTATCGGTTGTAAATTTAAAATCCGTTCTTGATTAATATTTAAGCTTCATTAATATATTTAAAAAGTGGCATTTCTTTTCCATCTTTAGTAATAGTTTCTGTAAATATTTTTTTTGGTCTTACCCACAAAGCATTTTCACCAAACTCGTCTGATTTATACAAAGCCTGATAAATTACTAATTCTTCTAAGGTTTCACTATGTTGAGCTACTCCGAGTACCTTATAAAAATTGCCTTTATAATGTTTATATTTGCCAAGTTTTAAATTTTGCATAATTGTTTTTCAATATTAAAACGTATTTGTTCCTCTAGGGGTTTAAATTATTTTGCACAACGTCCGGCACTTGGTGAAGTTGCTTTGATAGGATGATAGAGCATGAAGTGCAACAAAAACAAGCAATTTGAGTGGAGCGAAGCGGAACCGCTAAGTGCCTGTTGTGCGATTTTTAAAAATCTGAAGCGTTTATTTTGTCTAGCTCGTTCAATGACACGCTCGATGATTTGATCTGGGTGTTTACAAATAATGTCTTCAAGTGGACCTGCTGCGATATACATTAAATCTTTATTGTTATCAGCTTGGTTGATTAATTCTAAAATTATTTCCCAACCTTTGTTAACGTCAGCCTTTATAGCAGCATCTACCTTTTCCCATGCGTTTTCATTGCGAGCTAGGTATGCTTTGGCAATATTTTGAGTTGGAGTTTCATTCATTTTGAGTTTTTTTAATTTTATACAACGTTTAAGTATATGAGAAGTGCGCTAAAATTCCATTAAGAAATTAATTTTATTTTG
>Ga0100403_1000095_pt1 | contig 78643 bp, 74 predicted proteins | sample CryGeymet201501t_FD_83663 | JGI IMG/M metagenome (GOLD analysis project Ga0100403, IMG submission 83663) | Groundwater microbial communities from Crystal Geyser aquifers in Utah, USA - Crystal Geyser metaG 2015-01t | ecosystem: Environmental > Aquatic > Deep subsurface > Groundwater | place...
AGTCAAAAAAGTCCTGAAGGGCTTTTGTCCGCTGTTCCACCGTTCGGGCTTGTTTGAGTATATTCAGCACCTTAGTTTCGAACCTTAGCCAAAACCCTTTAAATCGACCTTGTTCCAGCAGAAATTCCTCCCAATTGCCGTCTGTGGAAAGCTTTTTAAGCCTTTCAAGGCAATCCTTAAGCTCTTGATAAACGATGGGATCGTAGACCTTATAATCTAAACCGCTGAGGAGTCGTTTCGAAATCTCGGCCACGCTTGCGCCGGTTCCAAAGGGCACGCGGTGAGAGCTGCGAGCTGAAAGCTTGATGGGTTCACTAATGGGGAAGTCTAGGACCAGTCCCACTTTGGCCAGCTTGTTGAGGAGATAAAAGTCTTCTCCGGCATTGCGAACGGGGAAACCTCTCACCTTGGCATAGGAAAGAAAGTCGATGACTAAATTACTTCCAAGAGTAAAAAAGGCATAGGCAGAACCCGCCTCTCGAAGCCCTTTTCTATAATCTTTTAAAAAACGATCATAAAGTTGTATGGCTTGATTCTCATGAGGGATTTCGGATTTTTCGTGCTGAAAAGAAAGGCATAGGGCAGAAAAAGAACTTGGAAAAGTCTGGCTCTCTATCTTGTTAGGCCACTGAACATCGGAGTCCGTGCTGAAGTAATAGGGCTGTTCTAGGCGTTCTTTGTATCTCAGGTAACAAAGCAGATCGCCGCCTATCTTTCGCGCCCGGCCTACGCCGTCTTTAGGGTCAAAAGCGTTCTTTCTGTTGTAGTTCAAAACTAAAAGATCGAAGGAGAAAGACTCTTCCAGAAGAGTGGGGGTTGAGTTATCGACGCCTAAGAAGTTAAGGGTCTGTTCATGGGAAAGGATGTCTTGAGCGGAAGAGTCCGTCGACAGGTTGAGAACCAAGACAAGCAGGAGCTTTCCATGTTGGGCCATTTCACTTTTGTGAATGGACTCGAGAGTTTTATCTATATATCCAAACTCTGATCGAGCAGGGATAGCTATAGCTTGCTTCCATCTTTTGTGCTGGCTTAGTGAATTGACTCTCTGAAAGTCTATAGAGGGGTCGGCATAGGTTTCGAGATATTTTCTGAGTGTGTCTGGCTTGATAGTCATTAGTGCAGAATGGGGCGCAAAGGAAGTTCTTGAATAATAGTGGCCTCCGCATTTAAAAGTTCTTCGACTCTTTTTGAAACGTCTTCTTTGGGGAAGATTTTTTGTGCCAATTCGATAAAAAAGGTGTGGTGCCGGCGTTCAGAGCGGGCCAATTCATCATAAAAGCCAGCTAGAGGAGGGTCTACCTCTTTGAGCGCCTCAGCAATCATGTAAAAACGTTCACATCCTCGAGCTTCCACAATTCCAGAGATAACGAGCCGATCCATTAACCGTTCTTTGCGTCCAGTGCGGCTCAAAGAGACTAGCTGGTTGACGTAATCATCTTTGACGTCGGCTCCCAACTTTAAGCCTCTCTGTCCCATGATGTGATAGACCTCATGAAAGTGTTCCAGTTCTTCTCTGGCTAAGCGAATCATGGTGTCTAAAAGCTCTGTGTGATCGGGGTATCGAACAACAAAAGACATACACATGGCGGAAGCCTTCCGCTCGCAGGCAGCGTGATCGACCAAAAAAGCATCGAAATTCGAAAGTGCCATAGAGAGCCATTCTTGCGAACTTTTAATTTTTAAAAAGTCTCTACAGTCCGAGGTTTCTGCAATCATTGGGAAGCCTCTGCCTTCTCTTTTTCTAGACATTCTCTAACAGATTGCTGGACAATGTTTTGAATTACCTGAGTGTCTTGATTGGCGTCTGTTATAGTGACGGGTTCAAAAAACTTAATAGAAACTTGAAAAGGAGCGTAGTTCATTAAATTCCATGCGTGAGGCAAAAGGGCATCGTTTCCGACAAAAGCGGCTGGACGAGAAGGGGTGTAGAAAATTCTAAATGGGTGAATTTTTATGTTGTTCTTTTCAGCTATTTTGAAAACTCCCCGTTTCCATTCAGTTCCCTCTATTCCCGAGGTTCCTTCTGGGAAAATGCAGATTATGTTTTTTTGTTCCAACACCCCTGCTGTAATTTTCTTTGAGGTTTCTGCTCTAGATGCATATGATGATCGAGTTACAAAAATGGTTCCCAAGGCCTCGGCGGCTGTTCCGATGACGGGCCATTTACGGACTTCTACTTTTGAAACGAAAACGGCATCAGTCGTGGCCCACATAAGGGGGATGTCTAAATAGCTGACGTGATTTCCCACCAAGATGCAGGGTTCAGTGGGGGGAGTCCCCTCAACGTTGATTTTGGCTCCTATTCGCTCCAAGTTGTCTAAAGCCCAAGGCTTATAGACGGCTTCTGCTGATTCTCGGTTTAAATTTCCGCGTTTTTTGCTCAGGAGCAAAGTGGCCGCACTTCCAATAGTGGAGAGTGTTATGTGGCCAAAAGAGACCGCTTTTTTAAGCGATTGAGGTATAACGCGAAGCATCTGCGCTTTTTTTGTATTATTTGGCCAACTTGTCAATAAGGGGGCACGTGATTAGGCTGTAGTGGATTTATGTTTAGTATCAGCGAGGTTAGCTTCTAATGAGTGTAAGAACCACCTTTGTGCCGTTTGTAGTGCCCCAGGCAGATCCCCCGGGGACAGAAATAAAAGACATCAAAATTGAAGACATAGCTGCAAAGCTTAAAAGCGTTTGTGGTGCCGATTCTGTCGAACGTGTCGAAACAGAACACAAAGGGGATCCCTTCATTGTTTTAAAAACAGAGAAGCTTCATGAAGTGGTTAATTACCTTCGTGATGATTCTGAGTTCAGATACATCTACCCTTCAGTCATTGCCGCTACGGATTTCTTGGCAGTGGAAGAAGGCGAAGAGAAAAAGCCGGGTCGAATTGAAGTGGTTTATGTTTTATTTTCTCTTAAGAATAAACATCAGTTAACTTTGAAGGTTTGCTTGGACCGTAAAGAACCAGAAGTGCAGAGTGTGGCCGATCTTTATCGTGCGGCTAATTGGTATGAGCGTGAGTGTTTCGACATGGTTGGCGTGCACTTTAAAGGCCACCCTGATCACAAGCGAATCTTGTTGCCCGAAGATTGGGTCGGATATCCGCTTCGAAAAGACTATGAGTTTCCGCAAGAATACAACGGCATGAAAGTGCCTTTATAGAGGATGGATCGATGATTGTTACGGACGAAGGACATTTTCAGACCGACGAGCTAACTATCAACATGGGACCTCAGCATCCGTCCACTCACGGAGTTCTTCGAGTAGAACTTCTTTCGGATGGAGAGATTGTAAAAGGTGCTTACCCTGACATTGGCTATTTGCATCGCTGCTTTGAGAAACATAGCGAGAACCGCGAATACGTTCAGGCGATTCCTTTTGCGGACCGCATGGACTACGTAGCTGCGATGAATATGGAGCTAGGAATGTGTTTGGCGATTGAAAAATTGTTGGACCATGAAATTCCAGAAAGAGCTCAATACATCCGAGTGATTGTTGCTGAGCTCAATCGAATTGCTTCTCATTTGCTTGCTGTGGGAACCTACTGCATTGATATTGGGGCTTTCACGCCCTTCTTGTATGCCTTTCGTGATCGCGAACAGATTTTAAGAATCTTCGAAGAAATTTGTGGGGCTCGACTACTTTACAACTACATACGTCCTGGTGGAGTCTCCCGAGACTTAAGCCGAGGTATGGTCGAAAAAATCCGAGAATTTTGTAAATATTTCAGACCTTTGTTGGAAGAATTTAGCCAGCTAGTTTCTGGAAATATTATTTTTGTAAAACGAACAGCTAACATCGGAGTCGTTCCTTTGGATAAGGCAATTTCTTACGGCTTCAGTGGGCCTAATTTGCGGGGAAGTGGTTATTCTTGGGATCTACGCAAAGACATGCCTTACTGTGGCTACGAAAAGTTTGATTTCAATGTTTGTGTTGGCGAAGGTGAGAACGGCGTCATCGGCGATTCTTGGAATCGTTATTATGTTCGAGTGAAAGAAATGCTTGAAAGCATCAAGATTTTAGAGCAAGCCGTTGAGCAAATTCCTGATGGCTTGCACACAGCTAAAGTGCCTAAGGCCTTGAAGCCTAGCGGTGAGGTCTATTATGCGACTGAGTGTCCAAGGGGTGCTTTGGGCTACTATATTGTTGCCGATGGCACGAAAAAAGCACATCGTATTAAGGCTAAGTCGCCTTGTTTTATTTCTACATCAAGTATTGATGAGATGTGTTCTGGGATGATGTTGGCCGATGTGGTCGCCTATCTTGGTAGCATCGATATTGTCTTAGGAGAGGTCGACCGGTAATGAGTGCATTGAAAGAATATTTCGGAAATATCTTCACAGCTGTTAAAACTGTTTCAAAGGGCATGTCTATTACTGGCCGGGCTTTCTTGAAGTCGAATGGAATGATTAAAAACCAAGGTGGCTACAACTACGGAGCTGGCCCAGTAACAATTAGTTATCCCGAGGTTAAGGACGATATTCCGAGTATTTCTCGAAATCGTTTATTCAACCACGTAGAGGGTTGCATTGCTTGTAATCAATGTGCAGTCATTTGTCCGGTAGAGTGCATTACCATTGAGAGTCGTCGAAAAACTCCAGAAGAAAATCCAGACGAAAGAACGCCAGAAAATTTTGGTAACAAGCCTGTTAAACTGAAGCTCTTGCAGTTTGATATTGATGAAGCACTTTGTTGTTTTTGTGGGCTTTGCACTGAAGTTTGTCCAACCGAATGTTTGGTTCATACCACTGAATATGAATATTCAAAGTATGATCGAGATAGTCTTAACTACGATTATTTGCGATTTAAAGACGACAATCCGTTTCCAAAATAAAGGAGTTGGGCTTGGCCGAACTTCCTAAATTATTTCGAAAGCGCGAAACTCTTTCTAAAAAAGCTCAGGCATTGCTTTTGCTTGCATTTTTTTTATCTTTCTTTGTTGTGCTCTTTGCCTCCCAAAGTTTTTTTCATTGGTTGAGTTTCGAGGAGTTGAATCGAGATCAAGTATTTGAACGAGTTCGTTCTGGAAGACCCGAAGAGAAGACGGCGGCATTGACCCAATGGCTTAGTTTTCTTCGTTCTGAGACTTCTGCTGAAGAGAAGCTTGGCTCGAGTGAAGTTGCGTATTTGCGAAGTCTCCTTGATGTTTATAGTGAGCGAGGGCGAAGGGATCCTTATGCACTTTCACTAGTTGTTGCCCTGTTGGGCTATTCTGAAGACGGTTTAGGTTCAGAAGATTTCTCAAAATTGGAATCGATTCTGCTTGATGCAAAGGCTCGGGCTAGTGAAGATTCGTGGCAGCGCCTTTACGCTGAGACAATGTCCACATTAGCGATGAATCCGAAGTTGTGGGATGATCGTATTTTGGACTTGTTGGGGGCTGAGTTGGCATCCTTAGATGATTTTCAGGCTTCCTCTGCTGCTTTTTCCCTAGGGTTGGCTTTGCTCCGCCTTGAAAAAGGCGATCCTTTGAGGGGTCGAGTTGTGGAGTTGTTGGTGGAACGGTTGGGAGATTCGAAAGATGTAGTTTCGGCAAACATTGCCTTCGCGTTGGCACGAATTGGAGACAAAAGGGCGGTTGGGACGCTGGAGAAACTCTTACGTGAAGCTTCGAAAGTGGGGAGCTCTGACCCGTCTTTTGGTACTCACAGGTTTCGCCTTTACACGCAAGCGATGGCCTCGGCCGTGAACTATGAGGATGAGACGCTGCGCAGCATGGTCCGGGAGATTTCTATGAACTCACCGCATCTGAAGCTTCGACAAGCTGCTAAAATCTTTGTAGAAAAATGAACGACACCGGGGCAAAGATCTCGGAGTTTAGGGAGACGTATAAATGACCTCAAACGACACCCCAGATTCTGGACTGAATCGAAAAGAGTTTATTTCCTGGTTTTGGCTGGGCTGGATAACCTTTTCCGTAGTTGCTGGAGCTTTTGCTACTTTAATTGGACGCTTTTTGTTTCCAAATGTTCTTTTTGAAAAACCTACAAGATTTCGAGCAGGGGACCCAGAAAGTTACTCCTTAGGTGTGGACGAGAGATACAAAGACTCGCAAAGTGTGTGGATCGTTAAAAGTTCTGAGGGAATGTATGCACTCTCTACGGTTTGCACTCACCTGGGGTGCACACCGAACTGGTTGAATAACGAAGGCAAGTTTAAGTGCCCCTGTCATGGAAGTGGTTTTCGCACAACTGGGTTGAACTTTGAAGGTCCGGCTCCACGGCCACTGGAGAGATTCTCGATTGCGGTGGATACCACCGGCAATATTGTCATAGATAAATCGAAAAAAATACGTTCGCAGGATCAGTGGAATGATCCTGATTTTATGTTGAAAGTTTAAGGAGCCCATTGATTGTGAACCCACTTCGTCAACTTTGGAACTACATTAGAAAAACTCAAATTTGGAAATCAATTTTCAGGCATAATTATCCTGATAATCCGCGCGATCAATCGCTAGCTGTATTGACCAACGTGTTTTTACATTTGCATCCCGTAAAGACTCGCAAGTCAGGTGTACGCATGTCTTTTACTTGGTGTATGGGGGGGCTTACCTTTTTCTTATTTTTGATTGAATCCGTTACAGGTATTCTTTTGATGTTCTACTACCGTCCTACCTTGGAATTCGCTTACAATGATATTATTGCCTTAAGGGAGCACGTTCCATTGGGAATACTTCGAGAGATTCATCGGTGGGGTGCTCACGCGATGGTCATAACCGTATGGTTGCATATGTTCCGAGTTTTCATGACCGGATCCTATAAGCCTCCTAGAGAGTTCAATTGGGCTATTGGTGTCATTCTACTAGTTTTAACAATGTTACTTTCTTTCACTGGGTATCTACTTCCCTGGGATCAACTCGCTATCTGGGCTATTGCTGTGGGGTCAAACATGGCCGCTGCGACTCCGCTTGGTGGTGTAGAAGGACCCGGGACGATGCTTCTTAAGATAGGGGATGTGAGTCTAGTTCACTCTGGCAATGACGCTAAGTTTGGCCTGCTCGCCGGGCGCTTCATTGGCGAGGCGACTTTGCTTCGCTTTTACGTGCTACACTGCATAGCCATTCCTTTTGTGGTCACCCTGTTGATCGCCCTACACTTTTGGAGAGTGCGAAAGGATGGTGGGATCTCTGGTCCCCTCTAAAGGATAAGCGACGATGGATTGGCTAAACGAAAGTATCAAAGAAGTCATAAATTTTTTAAGCAACCCTGTAATCTATTTTACAGTCGTTGTTATTGCTTGGTGGTGGCTGATGAAGTTCCACCGAGTCTGGGTGCAACCCAAGCCTATGAAGATAGCTTTGATTGCTTCTCTTGTTTTTTTGGTTTGGGCTCTGTTTGACCCTAACTTTAATAAGGAAGCGACAAAACCCGATAACATTCCTATTTGGCTAATGAGTTACGGAGTTGCTTTTTTCTTTTGGCTCTCTATCTCACGTGGAGCTAAGAACGATGAATTGATGGCTGCTGGAGAGCCTAATTTAGAAAAAGCCGAATCTGATAAAAAAGTATACACGTGGCCCGACTTAGTTTACTCCGAGTTAATTTGTATTGTCGCTTTTACTGCTTTCATGGTTCTTTGGGGAATTGTTTTCGACGCCCCTTTGGAGGATCCAGCCAACTCTGGGGTCACTCCGGCCGTTGCTAAGGCCCCTTGGTATTTTCTCGGGCTTCAAGAACTTTTGGTTTATTATGATCCTTGGATTGCGGGTGTTGTGTTGCCTGGTTTTATTGTAGTTGGATTGATTGCAATTCCTTACATGGACACCAATCCTAAGGGCAACGGCTACTACACCGTTAAGGACCGTTTTGACGAAATTTGGCTGTTTGGCTTTGGCTTTGTCGTTCTTTGGATTGCTTTGATTTTCTTAGGAACCTTTATGCGAGGACCAGGTTGGAACTTCTTTGGACCTTTTGAATATTGGGACACTCACAAGGTAGTTCCTATGAACAACGTAAACGTCTCTGAGATTTTCTGGATTAAGATTCTGGGAGTGGGGCTTCCAAGCAACATTCTTTTGCGTGAAATCGTTGGTCTTGTCTTAGTGTCTTTCTATATGGGAGCCTTGCCAAAACTCCTTCTCAAAATAGCTAAGTTCAAAGCGATTTATGAGAAGATGGGCTTTGTTCGTTATTATATTTTCATCGTTATGTTTTTGGTGATGGCGTCTTTGCCTATCAAGATGTATCTCCGATGGGGTTTTGATTTAAAATACATAATTTCGATACCAGAATTTATGTTTAACATTTAGGGATGATGGATGGCTAAAAAGCGCGAAGAAGAAACAGTCTATGACACCAATAACCTCTCGAAGTGGTTTGCAATCTCTTCGATTATTCTCCTTATTGCTGTCGTTTGGGCAGTTATTGAGGATTACGATCGAGAGTGGAAAAATTATGATAAGCAGTCCAAGAAGATTGTAGCCGCCATTGGTGAAGCGAAGTTGAAGGCTGCCGAAGCAGCTATAGATTCTTCTAAGTTGAAAACTTTGGAAACAAAGTTGTCTGAACTTCAAGCTAAAGAAGAGCCTCTTGTTGAAGAAATTGATGTCAAGATTAAAGAACTTGAGGACGATTATTATACCAAGAATCAAAAATTCCAGATTGAAAAAGCAAAACTAGATGGATTTTTGTTTGAAGTTGAGGTGGCCACTAAAAAGCTCAAACCTAAGTCTGTTGAGATGAAGAAGAAATATGATGAAATGAAGCTTGAAGTGGACAAGCTCCAAGCGGTTGCAGTTGCGGCGGAAACTTCGTTGAATGAAGCCCGCGAAGACAAAAAGAAAATTCAGTCCAATACTAAAAAGTTAAGCGATTTGGAGTTTAAACTCACGAAAGAAATTGATCTGCTTAAGAAGACAATTTCAGAGAATGGGCCCAATTTAGGAAACACCTTGCGGAATGCTCCACTGGTGGATTTTGTAACTCCAACAGTTAAAATTAACCAAGTTGTTTTACCCAATCTTCTCGATGATTACTTCATGAACAAAGTAGCTCGCGTGGATCGCTGTATCACTTGCCATGCAACTATTGATAAAGAAGGCTTTGAGGACTTTCCTCAACCCTTTAGAACACACCCGAAGCTTAACTTGATTTCAGGGCCTGATAGTCCCCATCCAGTTAACATGATGGGATGCACCGTTTGTCACTCTGGAGTCGGCAATAGTGTCGATTTTACATTGAGTGCTCATACGCCTTCTAGTCAAGAGCAAGAATTAGAGTGGGAAGAGCTCTATGGTTTTCATAGAAGTCACCATATTCGCACTCACATGATTCCCGTGGACATGGTTGAAGGTAAATGTATTCAGTGTCACGCAAAACAGGTTGAATTGACCGGTGCTCCGACGCTTAACGCTGGCATCAAACTTGTTGAGCGCATGGGTTGCTATGGTTGTCACAAAATGAATGATCATTTTGATCGACTCACAACTGAGAAGAAGTCGGGACCTTCCCTGGAGCGTATTTTTGCAAAGGTTGAGGAAGAGTGGGTTAAGAAGTGGTTGTGGGACCCCAAGAGCTTTAGACCTTCTACATTGATGCCGGCCTTCTGGCAGTTGCATAACAACTCTGATGAGGCTTCTCTTGCACGTGGAGCGGTTGAAGTTGATTCAATTGTCTATTACTTGAAGAAAAGATCCAAAGAGTATGAGCCGATTAAAACCGCCTCTGCTTTAACTGGTGATGTAGAAAAAGGAAAAGCTTTAGTCGCTGAAGTTGGTTGTTTAGCTTGCCACGCTTCAGAAGATTACAAAGTTTCACCTATTAGCGATCCTACCCAATTGGGTTACCAGGATCCAAGGGTTCCGAATCCGGGCCCCGAGTTAAATCAATTGGGTTCCAAGGTCACCAAAGAGTGGCTCACAAGTTGGTTGATCAATCCTAAACATTATTGGGAGGGCACCAGTATGCCTTCCATGAAACTTAAAGCACAAGAAGCAGCAGACATAGCGGCTTATTTGTTGACGAAAAAGAATGATCGTTTTGAAAGAATGAATGCGCCTGTTCCTACTGATGAAGTTCGAGATCAACTGGTTATGGATTCTCTTCTTAAGAAGCAGTCTCCTAAAGATGCGGAGTTGAAGATTGCTTCTATGAGTTTAGAAGATAAACGAGACTTTTTGGGTGAGCAGTTTGTTGGTCACTATGGCTGTTATGGTTGTCACGCAATTGAAGGTTTTGACAAGGCTCCAAAGATTGGGGCCGAATTGACCTATGAGGGCTCTAAAGACATCACAAAGTTTGTATTTGAGAACGTGCACATTGATCACGCAGCCCGTGAGGAGTGGATTTACACAAAAATCCGGACTCCTAGAGTATGGGATGTCGGCAAGGTTCGTCCGTTTGATAGCAAAACTCGAATGCCCCAATTTAATTTAACCTCCGAGCAAGCACGCGCGATTGCCGCTTTTGTTATTGGCTTAGAGAATAAGAATGTTCGCGACGAAGCTATCTTTAAGGTGGACGGTCGTATGGAGCAGGTGATTGAAGGGCATCGTCTTATTCATCGATACAATTGTGCTTCTTGTCATGCGATTGAAAACCAAAATGGGCATGTTTTAGCTCATTATCAGGACGACATCACTTTGGGGCCACCTAATTTGAGTACCCAGGGAGAGAAAGTTCAAACAGATTGGTTGCATGCCTATTTGCTCAATACGGATATTATGATTCGTCCTTGGTTGACGATTAGAATGCCTGTTTTCCAAATGACTTCAAATGAAGCTACTGACCTAACAAAATATTTTGCTGCTTATGACAAAGCTCCATACCCTTATATGAATCAAAGTCATAAGATTCTAACTGGCTCTGAGTTGGCTCAAGCGCAGAAACTTTATGTGCAAATGGGTTGTAATACTTGTCATGCGCCACGTGCTCCGGGGCAGACTGTGGCAGATGCGGCACCACATTTAAGTAATGTGAAAGCGCGATTGCGTTCAGATTGGATTGTAAAATGGTTAAGAAACCCTTCTGCAATTATGCCAGGAACAAGAATGCCACAAAACTGGCCACAGCTTGATCCTGATGATCCGCATTCCAATATGGCCATACCCGGTTATTTTGGCGACGATGCGACCGCACAATTGGAAGCGATTCGAAACTATCTAATGCAGTTTCCGGGAGAATTAAGCACTCCTAAGAAGCCAGTGTTGGGTCCAGCTGCGCGCTAGTTGTAACCCCGCGCGCCGCTTGGACTTCTAAGTTAGTTTTGGAGAAACGAAAGGCTAAAGAGTTCAAATTCTTTCGGGAGTCCGGAATCACGTATAGCTGCTGGGTTTCCCTGCATATCAAGAGGGCGAAGTTTAATCAGTCCTAGGGTCTTTTTTTCAACGAAATCAAAATTTTTGGTAACGAAGGAATTGCTTGCAAGAATAATAGGAGTGTTTAAATCGTCGATGCTCTTTCCATGCAGTTTCAAATCGGCAATTCGGTTGACGAAGGGAATGCCCCATTTTCGAACACGAAAGCTTACTGAGTCGGAAAATGCCGGGTGGAAAGTGCGCGAGAAATGAGAATAGATTTCCATAAACTCAATGAGCCTTTTAAAATCTTTTGGCTGAAGTTGAAAAACGACCACTTCCGACCCTGCATTTCCCTGTGCGTCAAAGCCTACTGAGAACATTTCAAAAACATCGGCAAAAGTTACGGGCACTCCACGATGAAACGAAGATCTCAAAAGGCCTGAAGAAGTAAAATAAGCGTCGACTTTAGGTCCACCAGCTTTTTCAATTCCGTCCCGAATTCGGCTTGTTGCGAGAACAGCAAGATCAATGCTCACTCGGCCTGCTTTGATGTAATCACGATCGGGCACAAAGATAATTTTATCGGCGGGAGGAAGCTTTGGTCCTAAAATTTTATGAGATAGGCTCTTGTATTGGGAAATAGCCCTTTCAAAAGCTCGGTCATGGCTTACATTTGGGAATATTGGATGGGCTCGATCTGCAACTTCGTTCAGAATTCTTAGTTTTTTTGTTTTTAAATTAAAAATTAGATTCAACTTGCCCAGATAAGCGCCGTATTGTCCGGCTTGGGCGATGGGAATGCCATCTACTTTTTTCGAATAGACTTCATGGGTATGACCCGCAATGATGAGATCGACTCCATTTAAGGCGCTTGCAAATTGATCGTCTTCAGGCTGGCCGGCATGCATCACTAGGACGACGATGTCGGCCAATTTTTTAGCAGCTAAAATCTGCTGCTGAATCAACGTTAACAGTTCTCTCCAATTTTCTTTCGAGTTCTTATCGTCAAAACCTACAAAGTGGATGTTCTCACGAGTCCCGCGACTGACTGTGCAGGCATCGGGACCGAGTAAGCCTAGGATAGCTACTCTAAGTTTTTGTGAGTTAAAGTGTAGTTCTTTAACTATAAAGGGGTGGACCTTTCCCTTAAGGGGACTGTTTTCCGGCAGAAGAATGTTCGCGCTGACAAGAGCAGGACCTCCTTGCATTTTTTTAAACATGGTTTTAACTCCCCGATTTAGGGGATCAAACTCATGATTCCCTAAAGTGACAGCGTCATAACCTGCTTTTTGAAAAAATGCCCATTCTGGAAAGTCGGGCACAGATGGATTTGGAGCGATAACGTGAAAGATGGTTCCTGAAAAAAAATCACCCGCATCAAGCGTTAGTGTTTGTTCTCCACGGGCTAAGGCGGATGCTTTAAATTTCGTAATTTCTGAAATCAAAGAGGCATAACCTCCCATGCGCTGAACTCCTCCCTCGGGCTTTGCTACCCACGAACCTTCAAAATGAGAGTGCAGGTCGTTGGTGTGTAATATTTGAAAGCGAAACTCAGAAGCTAACGAGGGCACAATCCACAATGCAGCGAAAAGCATTTTAATCATGAGTTTATCTTAGCGCTTATCTCTAGTGATTTGGAGCGAATCCAAACTTTGTGTCAATTTTTTAGAAGCCTTTAAGAGCTAGTAGATCGAGCTTTTCTCCGTCCACATTTGCGGGCATGGCGGAGCCACTCCACTCCGTGGATTGATAACCTTGATCTACTAGAATCTTTTTACTCTTTATCTCGGCTGAAATGATTGCATTGAAACCAAGCTTTGCTGCTTGATAGGCCAACATCAAAATTGTTTGCCTTCGATCATCGCATTTGTGAACCAGAACTTTCTTGGTGTGTTTAGAAAATACATGAATGTATTCTCGATAGTTCGTTGTGAAAAAGTACACTTCATTGGCCATGGTCTCAAACTGTCTATACTCTAATAGATCGGGGTAAACTTTCTCATCATAGCAATTTGGGCAATAGGGGGGATGACTAGTGTAGTCAGGTTTTTCTTCGAGCAATAGGAAGTCTTTGAAGTCGAGAGTTATGCGACATTTCTTGCAAAGTTTAGCTTCACAAAGTCCGCAGCAAGCACTGAATTTTTTGCTGTGGCATTGAGTGCAAAGGTTAGTTTTCGTATCTCCTGAGGCAGTCATTGCAGCTCACCCTAGTTATTTGTTTAGAGGCTGTAAACAAAACTACGCCTTCTACTTTTGCTAAGACTAGGTTAAGAGACGGTTAAACTGTGACAAAGGCTGGAGGTTTGGCTTCCTAGTCTTGGCTTTTGAAGCTAATCTATAGAGGTGAGGGTAGTCTTAGCAAATCTTTGTGTATGGATGCTCTTGTCTCAGTCTTTTGGAGTTTCTGCGTCTTCTTTAGAAGCCCGTCGTAGGGTTCAATACCGAGAACAAAGTAGAAGAATTGTTGGGCTATACGAAAATGCGGTCTCTGTGTCGGATCGCTTGGGGCCAGGCCAGTTTTGGTCAAAGTTTGATGCATATTTAGATCCCGATGACTTAGTTCAACTAAAAAAGGGCCTGAGGGGAATACCAAATTTTCCAAAGTTGAGCATGAAGGGCGACCAATTGCTCCTTGGCGATTCGCTTACTTTTAAGGTTTTGAATGCTGAAGAGAACTTATATTTATTGAACGGTCGAGAAATTCGTTTGGACTCAAACGCCCACATACTCGACTGGCTTCAGCAAATTCAACTTCATTTAGATTCCTCAAGAAACGCTTTTAACTTTTCGGATTTTCTTTTTCCTAAGGCCTATGCGATGGGGGGTGGATTGATTGCAATTATAATTGCAATCATCGCCATGCTCTTTGGGGCGAAAGCTAATCGTAAAAAGAAAGAGGCGGCCGAAGCTGCTGCCCATGAAGCATCGGGTGGATTCCCTGGTGAGGCTGGAGCAAGTGCGGGCATGCCTTTTTTGCCGCCCGCCAGTGGTGGTGGGGCCGATCCTGCAGCACCCGTTCCTCCGTATCAAGGCCCAACAATAGCTGCTAAATGTCCTGCCGCCGTGACAGATGGTTCTAACATTGAGGGGAGTAACCCCGAATCGTTGCCGGAGTTTAATAAAGCGGTCTTGGCCGGATTAATGGAATTTCCTGATGTAAACGCCCCAGACGGTGATGAAAGGAAGAAAAGCATTCCTTATGATTTGGGTAAAAATATAACAACCCTGGAAAGTTTTGCTAAGGCTCAACTCGATGGTGGCGATTACAAGATAAAAACGCCGGGATTGAGTGATTGGAATGGTGGGAGTCATGGACTCTATTGTTCCGGGGCGAATCAACTACTCTTTCTCAAGGGACTTGAAAAAGCGTCCGTAGGGTTAGATGAAAGCACTGCTACTGCACTGACTAACTTCGGATCGAAAGGAAGCCGACCTGCCGATGGAGTCGGCCTTTGGGGACGAGGTAACGGGAATGGCTTTGCTTTTGCCAATATGATTGCTGATGCCCAGATGGGCTTTAGTTTCGAAGATCCAGGAGCGAAGCATGCTTTGCCTGGCGATTTTGTAAAGATGATTGGTTTGGGCGACAATGATGGCAGCATGGTGGGGACAGCTGAAGGGGGACATCTAGGCGTTTTCTTAGGTTGGAAAGAAGAAGGCGGTAAAAAGCTAATGTGTTTCTACACGGCCAATAGCAAAGACGAGGGAACTTATAAGAGTGGCTTGGGTTCAAAGTGTGTGGCCCAAGATAAGTATTCAAAAATGATCTTCACTCGGGTCGATGCGCCACAGAATGCTAAGAAGCTAGGCGAGATAGCTAAGACCACGGATGAATTCACCTATGCGATTCGAAGTGGTGTGAAAGACGCTCAAGGGAATGAAATAAAACAAGAGCTTCCCTACGAGCACGCAAAACAACGCGCTGGCATTGCAAGCTGCGAGGCTCAAGCTATTTAAAATCAGGCACTTAACGTGACATTCGCCCTCACCAAAATCTGATTTCCTTTCGCTTGGCCCTTGGGGGGATTTTTGTTAGATCTACCCCGGAAATGACTCAAATCTGTCTCCCCCCCTGTTCAACCAAGGAGAAACCCATGAAACTCATCCAGAAATTATCAATTTATCTTTTTTCTTTAATTCTGATTGGATCTACAGCTTCTTGCACGAGGGAGCGCGGGCCACTTGGAAGCGCAGAGAACCCAATCAAAATATACTTTGTTCCTTCGGTAGACGTGAAAGTCATCGAAGACAACACTAAGACCATTCAAAAATATCTTGAAGCCAATACTCCCTACAAATATGAGATCGCTATTCCTGCAAGTTTCGTGGCGGTAGTAGAGGCTCTTGGAACCAAGCGAGCCGACATTGCTGCCATTAATACCTTTGGCTATTTGATGGCCAACGAAAGGTATGGCGCGCAAGCTAAGCTGACCGTCATTCGCTTTGGGCTGCCTACCTACCAAGCGCAGTTTTTAGCCAAAAAGGGCGGGCCGATTAAAAAGATTGAAGACATTGAAGGCAAAAAAATGGCTTATGTCGATCCGGCTTCCACCTCTGGATACTTACTGCCTTTAAAAGTATTGAAAGAAAAGAACATTAATCCTTCTGAAACTGTTTTCGCCATGAGGCACGACAGTGTGGTTTCTATGATCTACCAAGGTCAGGTAGATGCGGGCGCTACTTTCTATTCACCCGAAGCTGAAGGAAAAATTCAAGACGCTCGTCGCTTAGTGAAGACTCAATATCCAGACATTGAAGAGAAAGTTGGAATTATTCAACTCTCTGATCCAATTCCCAATGATCCAATTGTATTTCGAAAAGATTTACCAGCTGAAATTGAAAAAGTAGTGATTGATGCTTTCCTTTCTTTTGTAAAAACTCCAGAAGGAAAAGATGCTTTTTACAAAATCTACGGGGCGACCGATTTTATCCCGGCTAAAGACTCTGATTATGACGCTGTCCGAGAAATTTTGGAAACTACTGGAGTAAAAGCAGAAACTCTGGCGACTCAAAAATAAAAAAGAGAGAGAATGGAATGAATTCAACGATACTGTCCATTAAGAATCTTGAAAAAACTTATCCAAATGGTGTGCGCGCTCTGAAAGGCGTTTCCTTTGATGTAAAAAAGGGTGAGTTCTTAGTTGTGATTGGTCTGTCGGGATCAGGGAAGTCCACTTTGCTCAGATGTCTTAATCGACTTCACGATCCGACCGGTGGCGAAGTGTTGTTTGAAAATAAAGACATCGCAAAAATTCAAGGCCACGAAGTGAGAGACATTCGGAAGCAGATGGGGATGATCTTCCAGCACTTTAATCTCATACCGAGGCATACAGTTTTATCGAATGTGATGATGGGTCGATTGGGTTACACGTCCACTCTGGCTAGCTTGTTTGGAAAGTTTGATCCGAAAGCAAAAGAAGAAGCTCTTCGCTATTTGGATTTGGTTGGAATCGGATCCAAAGCGCACATTAGGGCCGATCAACTCTCGGGTGGTCAGCAGCAACGAGTGGCGATTGCTCGTGCTTTGGCTCAGAATCCTAAAGTGCTTTTAGCGGATGAACCTGTGGCGAGTTTAGATCCTGCCACCTGTCATACCGTAATGGACTATCTTCGAAAGGTGAATCAAGAGTTAGGCATTACTATTATTTGTAACCTGCATTTTTTAAGCTTGGTTCGTCAGTATGCGACTCGCGTGATTGCCCTTAAGGATGGAGAGCTCGTCTATGAGGGCGATCCAAAAGAAATTAACGAAGAATGGTTTGAAACTATTTATGGTGCCGGCGCCAAAGAAGTTCACGTCAATTAAGGGAAGAGATCGATGAGTTATTCGTTTAAAAGAACTGTTTTTGATAGCGTGATTTTTGCTTATTTGGCATTGATTGCCCTAGTTGTGTTTTTAAGCCCAAGCGAAGAGCAAATGCTCAACATGAATTATAACTTTGCTCTTGCCTTCGTTTTAGTGGGGGTGGGTTGTGTTGTTTCAATCTTGCTTAACAAGAGTTCCAAGATCACTTTAGGCCAAATTATTTTTGCGCCCTCTCACAAGAAAGATCCTTCTCAAACTGAGGCTGGTTTTACAAAACTGTGGTGTTGGCAGTTGTGGATGACTTTGTTGGTCACCATTTTAGTAGGGATCAACCAAACTAAGTTTTCTTTTTACGAACTCACAGACCCGGATGGATTTGCAGGAGCGATGAGATTGTTTAAGGGGCTAGCAAGTCCTAACTTTGGTATTTTTCCTTTAGCGGTTCTCAAAATTATTGAAACCATCTTCATTGCGTTTATGGCGACCATCTTAGCCATTCCTTTGGCCTTCATTCTAAGCTTTTTCTGTGCAAAAAATATCATGACTTCTCGCTATGGCTTTATGCTCTATGCTTTTTTGAGAACGGTTCTTAACGTGACTCGCTCTGTGGAAGCGCTCATTTGGGCGATCATCTTTTCTGTTTGGGTGGGGATTGGACCTTTTGCTGGAATGTTGGCCTTGTGTTTGCATTCTGTAGCTTCCTTGGCCAAACAGTATTCAGAAATCACAGAAGCTGTGAACGAGGGGCCCATCGAGGGGATTCGTTCAACGGGCGCTGGTTTTTTACAGACCATTTGGTTTGCCATTGTGCCGCAAGTAATTCTTCCTTACGTGGCTTTTACAATCTATCGTTGGGACATCAACGTTCGAATGGCCACGATCATTGGTTTGGTAGGCGGTGGTGGTATTGGAACCATGCTTATCAAATATCAAGGGCAAGCCCTCTGGCCAGAAGTAGGGTGCATCATCGTCGTGATTGCTGCAGTTGTGTGGCTTATGGACACAGCTTCGGCCTACCTCCGCGAAGCTTTGAAGTAAAAGCCTTCTGTGGGGCGCAATCTGTGGTGGTGTGGCTAGTAAAATCAGTCACTTGCAAGATATCTTCTTTTACAAACCCTTTGACGCATTGCGTAATTTGTGATATATTGCGCACATCTCAAGAAGGAGTGTTCAAAAGTATGCGCAGGATGCGGTTTGCTTTCATTGCAATTTTATCGATTTTTGCTTTTTCAGTCTCTGCTCAAGAAACTGAAGAAATGTCTCTGACTCGTATTTCAGCAAAGGGCGCTACAGAGCAGGATTGTCCAAGTCTTTGGAACATGAGCGAGCTAGATCAATCTGTAGAAGCACAAGCCGCTTCCTATGATAAAGCTAACAATGCACACGATAACAATCTTCAAGGATATGCTAAGCTCAAGCGGCTCCTTAAAACGACATCCATTCGATTGGATTTAAAGGGCGCCCTCGAAGGGCAATCTGTAAGAAAGACAATTGTGAGTTTGAGCTACACCAACACTGATCATTTTCCAGACGGAGTTTCTGATTTAGTTGATCGCTGGGAGTGTAGATACGTAGTAGACTAAGCACTCAAGCAGCCTGCTTTTTGAGAGTGCGACCAGAATTGAATCAGCGGATTAAACTTTTATTCTTAACTGTCCTTTTTTTCGGGTCTACCGCTTGCTTTGCTGTTCCATTTTTTCAAGGCTCTTATCATCTCTTGAGTTTCGAAAGCAGAATAGATCAGGCTACCGTGTCTAATTTGAGTGCTCCTAGTTTTGGGATTGGGTTTCGAGGTAATACGGAAACTTGGAAAAACTGGGGAGTCCTGATTGGGTATCAAGCCTATCATTGGCAGGATTCAAAGGCTCTTAGTAAGGTGAATGCCCGTCGGTTATCTTTGGGGTCTGTTTACTGGAGGAAATATTTTACTCTCTCCGCTGGCTTTGCTCAGCTCCAAAGGACGACCTCATTGGAGGCCTCTTTCGTGTATAGAGACTTAGATTCGAATACCGAGGGCTTTTTCATCGAGTTTGCGCCAAAGCTATATATTGGCTCTGGGTTTGAATTTTTTGTTGGAGGTCATGCCGATTATTATTTCGAAGGCACGGCTGCTTATGCTTTGTTTACAGGAATTAGATTGTTTTTCAATGACCTTCCTTGCGGAACAAGTTCTAGCTATTGTGAATAGTGCAGCGCTATCGCTCGATTCTTGAGGGATTCTCATCGCTCATAGAGGAAGGTCTTGGAATTAGGTTCTTCTTTAACTCATTTGTATACTCAACTCTAAGAGCCTCAGTTTTTGGCCCTGCAGGAAAAGGTGGTTTCCAGTCGCTAGTGATCTTATCTATTTCTTCTTCGATCTGACGGTAAAATGCTTGAGTCAAAGCTTCAGCACTCGGTTTTGTTTCTGACGTTCCTGCTTGGTCAAACAAATTTTCTAGTAAGATCTTTGTTTCGGATTCGACTCTTTTTATGTCGACTGACCATAGGGCAAGGCGACTTAAGTTTCCACGTTCTTGATCGTAACCATCTTTGAAATAGCGGCCCTTTTCATCTAATGACATTTTTATGATTTCTAAAAAATAGTCTCTAATAGAGTTTCTTTCTGAAAGGAGTGCAGCTTTTTGCTTTTCAGTGTTTTGGGGCTGCTTGTTTAGTTCGTCTTGAATAGATGTCCATAGGTAGGCTAGCTTTTCAAAATCATTTCTTTGGTTTAAGGCAGCTTTTTGAAGATTTCGGACTCTTTCAGAAACTAAAGAAACCTTGATGCTCCATTGGTGAGTTTCGGAAGGTAAAAAGCCTTGGCTCCATTTTGAACTGTCGTATTCAAATGTTTGAGGTGCCCAATATTGGAGTTCACCACCGTTTCCACCAATTCCCCAATCCTTTTTCACTCCAGCATTGAGTTCGCGTTGAGGTGCAACGAGTCCAAGCACCATGAAGTGATTGGCGGGCACTTTGAAAAAACTCCAATATGAGTGTGAGTTAAGAGACGGTGTGGCTACAATCTCTCGGATTTCTTCGGAGGATAAAAATGCAGACAAGCGCGGAGGTTGATAGAATCCGGCGAACTGATTGGCTTTTCCGCCCCATCCACGCGCGACTTCAAGTGTTCCGGTTGATTGTACGACATAAGCGGGTTGGCCTGCTGTAAAAGGTTGGGTGGCGTTTGGAAAGTAGCGGTTATTGATGAGGCTTGAATCTGCTAAGACCGCTTTGATTTGTCCCATGTTTAAATCATGTATCCGGGCTAACTCTCTACTGTAGAGTCCGTCTCTGAAGTAAAGCCTGGTCTTATCGATGTATTGAATAAGTTCAATGTACTCAGCCTCTAGCTTTTCCAAAACCTGCTGCTTGATCGCTTTTTTGTTGTTATTCTGCTCTTTAGACACGGCTCGCTTGGCTCTTTTAATTTCATTTTGATACTTTAAAATAGTTCGTCGATGGTGTTTTGCTAGCTCGATGAAGATTGCTTCTTCAGTATGATAGACTGGACTTCTTCCCATTCGGACTTTTTCGCTGAGGACTTGTTTTTCAGAGGGGCTTAAGTTTTCTGAAAAGAAAGCATCTCTAACCTCTAACTTCGAGTAGCTTTGCTGCTCTCTATTGTACCGAGTCGCTTCATTCTTAGTATTAGAAGCTAAAGTTTCAAGTAGAGAGGCTAGCTCAGGATCTGGCTCTAAGTGTTGGGCCAGCCAGAGTCTTGCGAGAGGAACTCCCTGGTTTTGTGGGTTACTGGATATCTCCAAAGCAACTTTCTTTCGCACAGAGACGTGCTTGCTTTGTATCAGGAGGGTCTGAAAGAGTGATTTGCACATAGCATCCAATCTTCGTGCACAAGCTGTAACGGCAGCAAGCTGTTCAATTTCAGTTAGGTTCAGGTATTCCAATACGATTGCATCGGGTTGAAGATCGGGAAATAAAATATCAACAGGCACTGGATGAACTTCCGGGTCGAAAATTGGATATTGCAGTTTGGGATGTTTAGGAATTCCTAAGATTGGAATTGAGAGTCGACACCTCCACAACGTATCTTTGAGTTTTGCCTCATTCATGCCGACATAAGACGTGGCAAAACTCAAAGCATGTCCGAGGAAAAGGAGAACGCTTAATAAAAGAAGAGAAGCTTTTTTAGGCATTGCGATCGAAAGAGCTAGCCTTGGTGCCTTCTAAGTAAAATTTAAAGCTACTGGGTACGTTTGGACCTAGCAGCGATCCGTCCGGAATAAACTCAAAGAGTTCATCATAAGTGTAGTGTCGTTGAGGACTTGCTCTTCGAATAATGTGAAAAGGACGAAGTTGGTTCAATTCGTTGAGGCCAATGGCTCCCAGCAGTTCAGCAGTGCTTTTCATTGTTTCAGCATGGTAGTTCTTCACTCTGTCGCGTTTAATGGATGGCACTAATCCCGCGACTAATCGCTTGTCTTGAGTGGCAATTCCAGTGGGACAGGTGTTGTTATTGCAGCGGAGGGCTTGAATGCAGCCCATGGCCATCATCATCGCTCTTGCTGAGTAAACCATGTCGGCGCCTAGGGCTAAGCGTTTTATAACATGGAAGCCTGTGACTAGTCGTCCCGAGGCAATGAGTCTGATTCTCCGGCGAAGTCCAAAACCAATCAAAGCGTTGTGAACAAAGAGTTGTCCATCAATACCGGGAAAGCCTACAGAGTTTGAGAATTCTGCGGGAGCGGCTCCTGTTCCTCCTTCGCCAGCGTCTACGGCGATGTAATCCGGGAGGATGCCTGTTTCAATCATGGCTTTGCAAACTGAAATGAACTCATATCTCTTGCCTAGGCAAAACTTAAATCCTACGGGCTTTCCTCCAGAAAGTTCCCTCATCTTTTGTATAAACAAACAAAGTTCTATTGGAGTGGAGAAAGCAGAGTGTCCTGGTGGAGAAAGAACATCTTCTCCCATGACAATTTTTCGAATATCTGCAATTTCACGGGTGACTTTTTCTTTAGGTAAAATACCGCCGTGTCCAGGTTTAGCTCCTTGAGAAAGCTTGAGTTCAATCATTTTAACTTCTGGTCTTTGAGCTCCCTCTTTAAAGAGGTCTCCATTGAAGGTGCCGTCTCGATTTCGACAGCCAAAATAGCCAGTCCCAATTTGCCAAATAAGATCGCCGCCGTTTTCTAAATGATACGGGCTAATGCCACCTTCTCCGGTGTTGTGCGCGAAGTTGCCATCTTTAGCTCCACCGTTCAGAGCGCGAATGGCGTTTGTGCTCAAAGCTCCGTAGCTCATCGCTGAGATGTTCATAATGCTCGCATTGTATTTATGTTTGCATTCATCTCCGCCGACCATGATTCGTAGCTGTTGGGCGCTAAAGTGTTTTGGGGCAAAAGAGTGAGTGATCCATTCATAGCCAGTTGCATACACATCGTCTTGGGTGCCAAAGGGAATGGTGTCTAAGACTCTTTTAGACCTTTGATAGATGAGAGATCTAAGTTCTCTGGAGAAAGGTTTGCCGTCTTGGTTGGATTCAATGAAATACTGATTTATCTCAGGCCGAATGGCTTCTAATACGTAGCGAAAGTGCCCAATGATTGGGAAGTTTCTGAGGATGGTGTGAGAGGTTTGGGTGACGTCATAAAGTCCAACTAAAAGCGGAGGCGCGGTTAGGACTAGATTCCAAAGCAGCATGGGCATGTAGAAATAGAAATAGAGGTTCAATGCGATCATCGAGATGAAAAATGCGATGAAAAATTGCCTTAAGTTTGCGAGATCCATTAGAGCTTTGATTGTGCGCTTCATGAGTCTTCAGTTTAAGACCTAAGTTTGAGGATTAAAAGCTGTGGGTTTTTAATAATTAATTTCAGTGAGTTATCGGCACCTGTTAGAATATGGCTATCCTTGGAGGAGGGTGAGCTGGGTAAAGTTGAATCTTTCCCTAGACACGGTGCATGAAAATGAGTAATCTGAGCAAGTTACATGGAAGTAAAGCAAATTCAGGGCCTTGAGCAGAGCCTGGATTATGTGTTCAAAAGAATTGAGCTCATAATCGAAGCACTGACCCACAGATCCCATCATCATGAATATGGCGATTCGCCTCATAACGAACGTCTGGAATTTTTAGGCGATGCCGTGTTGGATCTTTGCTGCACAGAATTTCTCATGGAGAGCGCTCCCGGTCATTCCGAAGGACAGCTTTCTAAGCTGAGAAGTTTCTTTGTTGCCGAGAGGTCACTGGCAAGAGCTGCTCGAAAGCTGGAGCTGGGCAAACTCATTCGACTTGGCAAGGGTGAAGAGCAGAGCGGGGGTCGGGAGCGTAGCAGCCTTCTAGCCGATATGCTTGAAGCCATCATTGGAGCCGTCTACTTGGATGGTGGTATTGAAGCTGCAAAGAAAATTGTTTTTATGAGCTTAGAGCTTAATCCCAAGAACATAGAGGAGCTTGATGCTGCTCTTTTGAGGAGTTCAGACTTTAAGAGCACACTACAGGAAATGTGCCAGAAGGCAGGGTTCGGAACTCCTTCTTACATCTGTAAAAAGAGTGAAGGTCCGGATCATCTTCGGGAATTCACTATGGCTCTTCGAATACAAGGAATTGAAGTGGTTGAGGCCACTTGCGTGACTAAGAAGAATGCAACCCAGAAAGCAGCTAAAAAGCTCTTGCTTGAAATTGATTTTAATTCAAATCAATTAAACGAGTTGTTGGGGCGACCAAATTTGTTTAAGGAAGGTGGGCAGGATGCCTGAAGTAAAAGAAGAATTTAAGTTTGGGAGAGTCGCATTTTTTGGGCGCCCTAATGCTGGAAAATCAACTCTGTTGAATGCGTTGATGAATGTGGACTTCAGTGCCACCTCCAACAGACCGCAAACGACCCGGCAAAATATTAAAGGCATTCTACAGCATTATAAAGATGGAATTTGGTCAGGGCAGTCTTTGATTCTAGACACTCCGGGCATTAACCTCCAAAGAGGTCTTCTCGAGCGATCGATGCACAACCAAGTGCAAGAAGCCTTGGATCAAGCCGATTTGTGCTTTTGGATTGCCGACTCGAAAAGTTTGCAACGAGATATGGCCGACATCGAACTCGACAGAGGCGGCGCCGATAAAATACCTTATTGGATTGCTGAAAACGTAAAGAAAGCAAGACGAGCGTCTAAGTGGATCTTGATTCTGAATAAAATTGATCGTGTTGGTAAGCCAGATCTTTTACCGCTTATTGAAAGATGCCAAACGGTGTTTCCAGATATCTCTGACATCATTCCTATTTCGGCCATTCACGGAAAAGATTATGCGCGATCTAATGTAGACGCCGTTCAAAAAGTCATCGAGGCAAATTTACCTGTTGGTAGTCCTGAATTTCCTGAAGAAATGTGGACAGAACTAACGGAGCGAAAGTTAGTTGAGAATTTGATTCGCGAAGCGATTTTTCAAATGTTCTATAAAGAAGTCCCCTATAAGACCGAGTGTCAGGTGATTCAATTTTTAGAGCACGAAAATAAAAAATTAAAACCGGAAGTCGCTGCCATGATTTGGGTGGCTACACCTAGTTTGAAGCGCATATTGGTGGGTGCTCAGGGACAAAAGATTAAGGAAATTGGAATTTTTGCGCGCAAGCGATACGAAGAAATTACGGGTCAGGAAATCATTCTGAAGCTACTGGTTAAGGTGGTGAACGGATGGGATAGGAGCACGAAACATCTTGAAGAACTTGGATTTACCGCAGCTCCTTGAAGCTGAAACTAAACGCCCTCCAAAGATTGTTATCGTCGGACGTGCCAATGTTGGAAAGTCAACTCTCTTTAATCGCTTGAGTCAGAGTCGAAGAGCCATCGTAGGAAACAAAGAAGGTATCACCGTCGACCGTCAAGAAATTTTAGTCGAAGACACTCCTATCAATAAGCCTTTTGCATTGGTTGATACCGGTGGAGTAGGTGGTTCTTTGGAAGATCACTTTTTAGGGGATGAGATTGAAGCCGCAGCCGAACATGCGATTGAAAACGCTGATTTGATCCTTTTTGTAGCGGATGGCAGTGTCGGATTGCATAGCGAAGATGAGAAGGTCGCTTTGTGGCTTCGCAAAAGATTGCCTCGAAAGAGAAGTGTTCCTGTATGGGCCATGATCAACAAATGTGATCGAAAAGACTTCGATATGAGTTCTTTCTATTCACTAGGTTTTGATAAGTTCTTCGATATTTCTTGTGAGCATAATGTTGGATTCTCTGATTTTTGGGAGGATTTGTCCCAAGCTAAGTTTGCACTGGAAGAACTGAACGAAGAATCGCCCGATGTAATGGAGCAATCTCGCGCAGATGCCCGAATTTTGGTTCTGGGTCGTCCCAATATGGGTAAATCGAGTCTAATTAACAAGCTGACAGGAATTCAAGCTCACGTGGTAAGCAATGTTGCTGGAACCACACGCGACATTACAACCTCCATGATTAGTTACCAGGGTTATGATTGGAACTTACACGACACGGCAGGGCTTCGTCGCCCTGGTCGGCGAGAGCGGCAAGTAGAGTGGGTTGCTGGTGAAAAGATTAAGAAGATGGCCAAGAAGTCGGACATTGCTTTGATCCTAATGGACTCAAGTGAAGGTGTGACTGATATGGATCAATCTATTTGTGGCTTTGCTATGGATGCAGGCTTGAGTATGGCTCTGCTCTACAATAAGTGGGATTTGGTTGAAGGCGCTGAAGACCCTGAGCAAAAGGCATGGAACTTTCAGCGAACAGAAGACCTAAAAACTGACTTTTTACAGTGGGTTCCTAGACTCAAGATTTCGGCTAAAACGGGTATGGGGCTAAATCAGATTTTGCCTACAGTTCGAAAGCTGGCTGAAGCTCGTAACCAGCGCATCCAGACCTCGACTTTGAATAAGGTTTTTGAAGAGAAGATTCAGAACAGAGAACATCCTGGTGTGGATGGTGCGCTTAGAGTGAAATTCTATTATTTGTCTCAGGTTGCGACCAACCCACCAGAATTCATAATGTTTACAAACGTGGATGCTAACCGAATTCACTTTTCCTTTAGACGATATATTATAAACGTCTTGAGGGACGAGTTTGGCTTTGAGGGTTGTCCCCTAAAGATTCATTTTAAAAAGCGTTAATGTAGCGTGTCTTAAGATTTTATTTAGAACTCTTATCTAACACGAATGAGCATTATAATGGTGTGGTGCAAGAGAGAATACTCGTTCTTGGCTTCAGGCGCGAACTTTTACGAATCATTGAAGACCGTGGTATTCCCTATGTTCTCTGGACTGAAAAAAGGTACAAACTAAAGGGCTGTAAACCCATTGATTGCATTGTTTCAGATTTTTTTGACGATAGCTTTAAGATCCAGGCAATTCTGAATGATCGTGAGATAGAGAGAATTTCTCACGTGATCGCTAGCACTGAGTCGTCGGTGGTTTGTGCCTATTTTGCTCGAAGACTCTTAAAGACCCGAGTTAACTCCAAGGCCTTAGTGGAGCGTTGCACGGATAAACTTATTATGAAGAAGTTTCTTCACGAAGTCGGAATTCCTATGACAGAATTTACTGCTGTCAAAAAGAACTTAGATTTGAAGAAGGTTTCTAAAGAGCTTGATTTACCTTTAGTTGTGAAGGATCGAGTTAATTCAGGGGGTAGGGGAACAGTTATTAGTTCTAACCTTGAAGTGATTGAGAAGAACCTTAAAGAAGATAGACTCATCGAAAAATTTGTCGAAGCTCCAGAGGCGAGTGTCGAAACTTTTATCCATAATCGAAAAATACTTTTCACGAATGTTACGGAATATTTTCGTAAAAGTGGAGTGAACATTATTCCTGCGAGTTTTGCTGAAGCTGAATTAAAGTCGATTCTCGAACTCAATGAGAAAGTCATAGAAGCGATGAATATAAAGTGGGGAGTCACTCACTTAGAGATCTATCGTTCGAAAAAGGGGCCTTTGTTCGGAGAAATCGCATTAAGACCCCCTGGTGGTTATATTATGGACCTTATTTCTATGTCTTATGGTTTTAACGCATGGGAGGCGTTCCTAGATATAGAAACGGGGATTGAGCCGGAATTAAACCCTGAGATTTTAAGCCATAGCGGAGTTGTGATCATTCACCCGGGCGAAGGAATTCTGGAAGACATAAAGGGATGGGACAAGGTTGCGCTTAACCGTTGTGTTGTAGAAACTCAGCTATCTGTAGAAGTCGGTGGGAAGATAAAAAACCGAGATGGCGTCAGTGCTGAGATTGGCCACGTGTTATTAACCTCTTCGGAATACAAAGATATCGTCGATGCGGTTAACTATATAGATAAGACAGTCGAGTTTACAGTTGCAGCCAACTAGTCAAGGTTTAACAGCGGGTGCAGGATTGTTTGTAGCACTTGGAATGTTGTTTCCTCCTGGGTCTAAATCATTCCTAAAGATGATGGACACTAGTTCTTTGTTTTTTGAGGCAAGAGGTTGTAGTTCACCTTGGATTTTAATCAGCTGAGATTCGGTATCCTTTATAATAGTTCGAATACCTTCTCTTTCCGATTCACTCTTGACGGCCTCTAGATCCCGCTTAAACTTTCCTAGTTGAGTGATGACAACGACTTCCTGGGCCTTAAGAGCGTCTATATAAGGAGCAATTTCAGCGATTTCAGCTTCCATTATTTCTTTCTTTTTTTCCAAGGCTTCATTCTTTGCAGCGACTACCTCCACAGGATCGGTGGGTTTTGGCACTTCGCTATCTTGGATCTGATAAAGGGCACGAATTTCTGTGTTGGATTTTTGATAAATCTGGTTCTTTTCTAATTTTGCTTTACCGGTAGAAATGACTTTGTCTGTACTTGAAATGAGTTTGATAAGTTGTTCTTCAAAGGCTTGGCTTAACTTAACATCGGCGGCTGCTACAAGCGGCGCGTTGGGGTTTTGAGCGATTCTTTCCGCCTCGATTTCTTGCTTCTTTTTAACGGTGGCAAAGTTAGCTTCTACGTAGACTTCTGCTTCATATGTTTCTTGATTGATGGCGGTGATCAGATCCATTCTTACTGCATCAGATCCTCTTTTGATTGCAGGTTCAGACACGAGGTTCCACTGTGTGATAATTTTAAAGAGTTCTTCTTCGGCTCTTTCATCTGAATAGTTGGGATCGTGTTTTCTGGTTTTGTTCAGTGTTTCATTATAGTTCGCATAAAGAAGTTTCTTGTAATCCGCTAAGCAATTTCTAATCTGGCCTAAAGCTGTTTCCTCTCCTTTTTGTCCTTCGAAGAAAGTGATCGCTTCTTTTTTAAATGTGGTGCATTTCTTAATCCAATATTCGGTGTTAAAAAGATTCCTCTTGTCTCGACGTTCTGTCATATTGTTGCTGATGTAGGTTAGTCCGCGGGTTCCGTAGAGTGTGGCGCCACCAATAGTAAGAGTTGGGGCCGTGATTTTTAGAAGAGTCTTCCAGTGGTTTGCAACGAAATACCCGGCTCGGTTTTCCGACATTCGGAGACGTGCATAATTCATGTAACCTGGGCTTGGAATGTGAGCGCTTGATTCTGAAAAATTCTGACTATACCACCTATACATAGATTCCATCGTGGGTGTTGTTGTTTCTGGAGGGTCTAATGTTCCTCTGTGGGTTGTGGCTTTCTGAGCCGAAGTGGCTTTTGTTTCGTAGAAAGTTTTAAACTGGTCTACAACGTGGCGTAGTTGCATGTATTCAACTGCATGTTCCACAAGCTCACTATCCATTTTCTCGAACATTTCGATTTTGTTTTCATAGCTTTCTAAGATGCGATGAAAGTCAGATGAGTTTTCTAATGCAATGACATTTATTCCGAATTGGCCGTCGGGTTTTAGGATCGGAAGATGTAGAGTGAGTCCCTTGTTGTTTCTATGAGCGTTTGCTTTAAACTCTTTGAGTATTTTGTCTTTGTTCTCTACGAGAAAGTCTCGAATTTGGGTGTTCACATAGATTTCAAGTCGACCGTTTATCTCAAAGTAATTGGATTTCTTTTTAAAGCTAGAAACTTTTTTTCTCAAGGCAATTAAAGCGTCAAGATGGGCGTCTGTTAGCTCTTGACCTTGCGTTAGTTCGTCGATTGACATTAGCGATTTTGTGTAAGGGTCTTCGCCAATCTTTCCTCGATATTTTTGATCAATGTACTTCCTTAGATTAGCGTCTTTGAAAATATCCTCTATTTGATTTAGCTCTTCGGGCGTTCTTCGACGGGGAAGATCGGCTACCTCGATGGACCGCGGCTTCGCAAAGGGAACGGAACGGCGTAAGAAGTGAGGTCGCGAGGCCAAAGCCAGATTGGCTGCATTTGTGTGCTCTAATGTTGCTCTGATTCTGGCAGAGTCTTCAATAGACATTTGTTTTGCGATGAGGTCTTGTATGACTGGATCGTTGTAGCTTGAGTCCTCTATGTTAGAGAGAGCTTTCTGAAGTTCTTCGAGATCGGTTTTGCTTCCTCGGTAGAGGCTGATGACCGGGCCTTCTTGGAGTAACTCTAAGATGACTTGATTTCCAGCAATCGAGCCGTATCTGGAATAGTTTATATTACAAATTTGAGCGTTCGAAGCGGGGGTTGCTGAAGGTTTAGTGGAGTCAACGGCGTATGAGAATTGACAAGTGAGTGCGAAACTCGCAATGAGCTTCAAGCTCATTTTCAAATTTCCCCTACACAGCCCCATTCTTCTATTGTGACCGAATTTTAATACAATGTGTAAAAATATTATCTGATTAAAAACAACTACTTAGTTAGGTCATCTTTAATGATTGCGGTTATTTATCATTCAAGGGCTCGAAACGTAAGCACAACGGCCCAAGTAAGAGGTCGTGCCTGCAATGGTCCTTACGTAGAAAAAGGAAGCTAGTGGTTGTTTGTTAATGGCTTTTGTTGAATCAATTCTGATTAACATTCCATAGACTGGGGCGCCTACATTTTGTTCTTTAGTCTGGCCCTGAGTTTCCACTCGATGCAGCTTTGGAGTGTAATATTTCTTTGATGTTTCTAGAACGGGCGACGGACTACCAGCATTGGCTGACCACAGAGAATAGACTTTGCTACGACCGCCTTTACCTGCCTGTGTGAATTTTCCGTAGAAGGATTTATTGATTTCTATGCTCAAACTTTCGTTTTTGCGTGTTGGGAGGTAAATTGAAAGGTCTCTGAGGTATTGCATCGACAGCTTTGAGGTTGAGCCCACTTGCACTAATGTCGATTCAATTTGTTTAGTGGGGTCTTTAAGATCTGTGTCCTTCACAGAAGGAGATAGGTGAGAGATTGGAAGCGTTTGACCTTGAAAAAAATTGAAACCTAGACGTTTGGTGCTCCATGGGGAACATTGAACTCTAAGATTGCTTACAGTTTGAAATTTTGTAGCATCTGCTAGTCCATCGATACCTTCAGAATGAGCTCCTTGGGCAAGATAAGACTCGGCGAAAGCCTCAGGATTCGTGTTTTGTGAGGTGCCATTTCCACTTGTTCCGCCAGGAACATTATTTGTTCCACCGCTAGCGTCGTTTCCATTGCTGGGTTGGTCAGGGATTTCTGGCGAAGTTCCTGGTTCTGTTGAAGAGGACGGAGAGCCGTTACTGTTACTTGGCGAAGTTGCACTATTGGCTGTGCCTCCCGTTGTTCCACTTCCCGTCTTAGATTGGAGGCAAGCTTGTAGAGTAAAGGAGAAGATTCCGAAAAGTGCTAATTGTGACAGAACAGTTTTATTTGCTTTCATTGAGTCTATTTTATGGAGCTCCTAAGTGATCTGGCCAGCAAAGCTTTCGCGAAGCTTTGATCAAGAGGCTTAACAATTAGGCGGTATCTTAACTTATTGATAAGATATGGGTTTACTTGATCAGAAGATAGTTGCTGCCTGGTTTTCAGCTGATAACACAATACATATTATGTAAACTAAGTTTTGGGCTGGAGCATTAATACACCACCCTGCTGGCTCACAGTCTTGGGCTAGTCTCTGATAAGCTATTGTGCATGTCGAGGTTTCTAAAGCTGAGTAGCGCGTGGGTTTTTAGCTTTTGTGCTACTTCTGCGTTTTCATCCTCGGTGATTAAAATTCCTGAGTTAAAGGAATGTTTGAGTTTTAATCTTGAAAAATCTGAATGGAATTCTAAATGTGATTTAGAAACCATGGCCAAATATTTAGAGGACAAAAAAACAAACTTTAATCCTTCTCTCCGACATGTGGTCGGAAAAATCCTTCATCAACAGATTTCAGAAATCCACACTTCAGTTCTCAAGGGAGCTTCACCTGGTCCACAATTGGCGGGAGGTGAAGATCCTGGGAATGATTCTGAAGCCACCCCAAACTTCATGAAATATTTATTCGGGGCTCCAGAGCCTGAAGCGCATCTCGAACCTAAGTTCAATCCTGAAGCTGTGTTGATTGCTCGAACTAGACAGTGGGTTGAAGAGGCTGAGGGTTGGCTTTTGCCTATTATTGAGAAAGATGGAGTTTTAGATTTCGAGGCTGCTTATACGATGCTCATGATTTACGGGGATTCTCTTCGTTTTTCTAAGGTAAATGAATTTGTAAAAAAGTATCAGAACATTTTGTTTAAATATAGGGTTCATCGAGAAAGCCTTTTAAAGCGTGCATTGTATTGGGTTGGAGAGTTTGGTGCCTACCCTATTCGCGATTGGGTTTTACAAGAGTTGACTCGCTGGAGATCTTCTAAGATCGATGGAAGGCACGAGAGAGATTTCTTTTTTTGGACAGAAAGTCTAAAACTGGCCGGAGTTCCTCAAAATACTCCTGATCGCAAGTTGCTCTTAGACCGCTTGAATCAACTATGGTTGTACTACCCTAAGGAAGAAGACCGTAGGCAACTACGAAGTGTTGCTAGTGTTTTAAAAGTTTCTTCTTTTTTTCGCCCCCCTTCTCCTTCCAATATGGACATGGAGGAATTGATTGAGAGCTCCGAAGCTTGGGTCCGCGCGGTAGATGGAGAAAAAGCTCAAAAAACTTTGGATCAAATTTTTAATTTACCAACTTGGAAACGCAAGGATAAAGCTCTGCTGTGGAAAGCGTTTAATCTTCATATAAAAATTTATAGAATTTTAGATCAGCGACCGAAGATCCCGGCCCTGATCCAAAAATATCTTCAAATACATCGATACCTTCGCATTGATCGAAGTTCAAAGACTCTTGCCGAAGACATTGATCGCGCAATTCAAATTGCTAGTTGGTTTTGGACTTATGAAAGGACCGAAGAAGCTAAAAGTATTTTAAAGCGCATTGTTAGTTTTAATAAGAAGAATAATCTGCAATTGTCTTTGGCTGAGTCAGAGTATTATTTGGCTCGTATTAGTGAACAAAGCTTCGCAAAAAAAGCGGCAATCAATGATTTAACCGAATCGCTTAAATGGGGCCTGACTCGTGAGATGCGAAGCTTTGTTTTGTGGAGACGCTTATTTCTCAAATGGGAATTGAGCGAAAGCGTAAAGGACTTGGCAGTCTTGCATTCTGATTTAAAGGAAATTCAGCCTTTGATTACAGATGACGGTGATCAGAGACAACTTTATTTTTGGTTGGGTCGTCTTGATAAAATTTTAGGAAACAAAAAGCAAGCCTTGCTTAGTTTTAAAAGAGCCTACGAAAGTGATCCCTACTCCTTTTATGGAGCGATGTCGGGGATTGCGATGATGGAATTGGGGGTGAAGCCTCCTGGATGGAAACGAGTTGCTAAGAAGCCCGAAGGCGAGCCAAATTGGGATCGCTATTTTTCTTCCAACGGAAATGCCAAGGATCCACAGTTTTATTCTCTTTCGAGAGTATATTTCTTGGCCAAGGCTGGCTATCCTCAGGAAGCAGAAGAGTTTTTTTCAAGCGTCGATGCTTCCGCTTGGCGTTACATTCTTCGAAAAAAGAATTCCAAACAGTCGCGTTTGAATTTTTCTAGGTCGGTGGCCTGGTTGCGTGAGTCATTAGGAGATCCTATGGGCGCCCTAAGGATGGGCGAGATTTCTAGGCAAGCTTTTGGAAAAGACATTGGAGAGGCTGAACTTGCTTATCTCTATCCACTTGCCTTTTGGGATAAAATCAAAGAACGAGCTAAGATAGAGGGAATCAGTCCCTGGATTGTTGCTTCCTTGATACGCCAAGAGAGTGCCTATAATCCAAAAGCACGTTCTTGGGCGAATGCCTTGGGGCTCATGCAAATGATTCCTCCAGTGGCGGAGGAGGAGGCCAAAATCGCGGGGATTGCCGATTTTGATCCAGAAATGCTCTATCGACCCGAAATTGCAGTACAATTAGGGGCTCAGCATCTCGCTGGTTTATTGAAAAAGTTAGACGGATCATTGATTTGTGCTTTTGCTGCCTACAATGCCGGAATGCCTCCCGTAGAGAAGTGGAAAGGATACTATCCTAAATCGGACCCACTGATGTTCATCGAGCGGATTAGTTATAAAGAGACTCGAAATTATGTCCAAAAGCTTCTAAGAAACTATATTAACTACCAACGCTTTTATGGTGATGCTGAAATCGATGTTTCAGAATTGATGAAAATGCCAGGGCGGAAGAGTTTGAGTGCATTGTTAAGTTATGAAAATACGAATTGGAGCCAGGAGAAGTGATTTAGCCCGCGTGCAAGCGATGCATGTGAGGGATTGTCTGTTAACCGCCCACCCTCATTTGGGAGTGGAATTTTTGTTCAAGAAATCGCTTGGCGATATCAACCTCCACGACCCACTTTGGAAAATGCCAGAGAAAGGGGTTTTCACCCAAGACTTGACTAAGGATCTAGTCAATGGCGAGTGTGATTTGGTCGTTCACTCTTGGAAGGATTTGCCAACAGAGTTGGCAGAACAAACCGAAGTAGTTGCAACAACTCAGCGCGCTGACCCACGAGATTTAATCTTGATAAAAAAGGAATGGCTCGATCAACCATCTGCCGAACTGAAGGTATTCTCTTCTTCTCCGCGGAGAGCTTTCAATTTAGATCCTTTCCTCAAAGAATTTTTGCCCTCTAAACCTAAGCACGTCGAATTTTTAGATATCCGTGGCAACGTTCCGACCCGAGTCCAAAAGTTAATTGAATCAAAGGATGCAAGTGCACTTGTCGTGGCAAAAGCAGCTCTCGATCGCTTAGTGACTAGATCTGAGATCGAGTTTGAAAAAACTAAAAAGCAACTATTGGAGTCCTTTAAGAGTTTAAACTTCATTGTCGTGCCTTTACGAGAAAACCCAAACGCAGCGGCTCAAGGAGCTCTGGCAATAGAAATTCGTAAGAATGATCAGAGAATGAGAGACCTCCTGATGGAGATTCATTGTGAGAAGACTTTTTCAGACGTTCAGGAAGAGCGTAAAATACTGAAGTATCATGGTGGTGGTTGTCACCAAAAGATTGGAGTCAGTGTTAGGTCTACACCTTCTGGTGTTTGGATTCGTTGTTGTGGAAAGACAGAGGCGGGAGTTTTGTTGAACGACGAGTTTTTTGAGAGCTTTCGACCGCTTCCAAAAGTTTCTGTTGATAAGGTGTGGAGTGCTGAGGGGATCTCGTTTTTCAAACGAGAAGAAATTTCTGTTCAATGGCCTAAACAGTTAGATGCTCTTTGGGTCGCGAAAGCTGATGCTCTGCCTGTCACCTACACAGAGCCGAGGCATCGCCTTCTTTGGACTGCTGGCTTGGATAGTTGGAAGAAGTTAGTTGATCGAGGGTTCTTTGTTAATGGATGTAGCGAATCTTTCGGAGAAGATCAGGACGACCCACTATCCTTTATAGGGCGTCCAATTGTTTGGACCAAGTTGTCTCATGTAGATGGGGCGATTTCTAAGGATAAAGAGTTTCTTGCGACCTACAAGCTTGAGAATTTAACGTTGAGATATGAGGATTTTCAAGGCTTTGAACTGTTCTACTGGAAAAGCTTTTCACAATTTAAACGGAGTTTGGAGTGTTTTCCTGAGCTAAAGACTAAGTTACATGCTTGTGGCTTGGGTCATACTGCAAGGCTAATCGAAGAGGAGACCGAAGTCGCTCCCTTAGCCTTCCCTACAAAGGAACTCTTTCTAAAGGCTCTAGTCTAGCTTCTTGGAACTTTAATTCTTCTCTAGATCTTCTTGTAATATCCAACTTTTGCCCGTGTCTTTTGTCGTGTTTCACATAACTTTAATGTGTGAACTCAAGTTTTTCCGGTACAAGTGAAAGAGTAAAACTTTCTTGCCAACAGTTCATGTAAGCGGTCTTATAACGAGAGCTTTTTTGATTGTTTCTGTATGTATTTCTCCTGATTCAATAGCTCTGACTTTTAACAACAAGTATCTCAGGGGAGAATAGAGTGAAAAAATATAATTCAAAGAAAAACTTAGCCCTGCTTTTAGGGGCAGTTCTTTGTTGTGCCTCCACAAATGCAATGACCGTTTCATTTCAAGAACAAAGGAGCAGTGTTTTTGAGGGCTCAAGGGACGAATTGATAATTGTTGTCGAGCTTAGCGAAGCAACGGAAAAATCTATTAATATACCATTTCAGGTCTTTGGTAGTGCTTCTAGCCGAGACTATCGCTTGAATAGCAGAAATCGAATTCGTGTTCGCCGCGGTGAAACTCGCGCGGAGTTAGAATTGAGACCTCGAGATGATAGATACGCTGAAGGTACGGAAAATTTAATTATTCAATTACTGCCCGATGAAGGGTTTGAGGTGGGTGAGAATAGTCAACATGAAGTTGAAATTCTAGACGATGAAGGTTCCCCTGCCGTCTTGGAGTTTCAATCCTCCGCTTTAGAGGTAAGCGAAGAAAAAAAGGAAGTAGAGATTCTTATCAAGCTGGATAGGCCAGCTTCTGAGAATGTTCGTTTTGAACTTTCGGTTGAAGGTAGTGCTACAGATCGAGATGATTATCGAATAAAGGATGACACTCTTCAAGTTCGTAGAGGAGAAAGCTCTGTCGTAGCCATTGTCGATATAGAAGATGATGAGCTTTATGAGCCAGCAGAAAGTGTTGTTTTGCACCTTGTAGATGTGGATGGTGCAGTGTTGGGTGCAAAAAGTGAGTTTGTACTAACGATTGCAGAAAACGATAAAGATGTGGTGTGGAAGCAAGATTGCTTTGATTCCACAGTTGAAGAGTTGAGTTACAGTTACTGCATTACCAAAACACCTGATAGTCGATCAAAGGACGTTCTTTACTATTTTCACGGGGCATTTGGTGGAGATAAGGATTGGACGGAGGGATCTAATGCCGAAATGCGGCGCAAACTTCGCTTGTATTGGAGCGAAAAAGGCTATGATGCTCCTGCAGTGGTTGGTATTTCTTTAGACACACTCTGGATGTTGAGAGCGCATGAAAGTGCTGATGGGGATCTTGCGAATTTAGTCCAAATTGCCGATGGAGCAATTCCTGCGATTGAGGCTGAACATTTTGGCGGAGAGATTATGGGAAGAAGATTGCTGATGGGCGTATCGATGGGTGGATTTAACGCCCTGACCATCATGATGCAACGGCCGGGTTTATGGGACAAAGCAGCTATTATTGCACCTATGATTCCACTTTGTAATCCATGGTTACCAGATGATTACATTTATATGTGTGTTGCATCCGATGAGCACAAGAATAATGTACTCTTAGCAAAGGTTGCTCATGACTTAGTAAAACAAGAGTTCCCTACTCAGTTTCATTGGGAACAGTCCAATCCCTTAAATGTCGCAAAATCTAAGCTGAATCCTGATAGTGTCCCTTTTCTTCTTACAACGGGAACAGTCGATGACTTTGCTTTCTATACCAATAGTGAGAAATTTGCAGCCACAGCAGAACAGTTAGGAGCCCCAATCAAGTGGGCCCCAACAGATTATGCCCATGGCGTCTTTGATCCCGAGCTTTTGGGGGAATTTCTTCTCTCTAAGTAGTTTAAAATAGGATTAAGCACGGAAGCTTTCCCTATTTCCTTGAAAAAGAGCATTGGCAGGGCGGCTCCCCTTGGCTAAAAGCAAGGAGTGAACTCAAAATTTTCTTCTATCATTAATCGAAAGTATGACCATAAAAGTCCTCCTGTTTGGTTTATGAGGCAAGCCGGGCGTTACCACGATCATTACCAAAATTTAAAAAAATCACACGATTTTATGGAGCTTTGCAAAGACCCCAATCTTGCGGCCGAAGTAGCTCTTGGTCCAGTCGCAGACTTCGATTTTGATGTTTCGATCTTATTCTCCGATCTTTTGTTTCCTCTTGAAGCATTGGGTGTTGGACTGGAGTATTCGCCGGGGCCCAAATTAGATAAAAAGCTTGATCGATCCTTGCTTTCCCAGCTGCGCCCTGTTTCTGAAGCTCTTGAGTTTTTGAAGTTTCAAAAAGCGGCTGTTGAAGCTACCCGAAAGGTGTTGCCCGATAACAAGAGCTTGATTGGCTTTGTGGGCGGACCGTGGACCCTGTATTGTTATGCTGTTGAGGGCTCTCACGCGGGGTCGTTGGTAGAGGCCAAGAGACAACCTGATTTATATGCAAGTTTCGCTGAGGTTATGACTGAATTGTTAATCTCGAACATTAAGTTGCAACTGGACGGAGGAGCAGAGCTTGTCATGATCTTCGACACGGCTGCTGGTGAGTTGTCAGCTAGAGAGTTTAACAAGTGGTGTGTTCCTCATCTTAAGAGATTAGCGGCCCAGTATCCAGGGAAACTCGGATATTACGGTAAGGCTACTCACAGAGAACATATTTCCGATCCTTGTTTTAGTGAGCTATTCGCAGGCGTTGGCGTGGATCATAGGTGGAACGTAATCGACCTGCTTAAAGAGGAGCGATTTGGATTTGTTCAAGGAAATTTTGACCAGTGCATGCTCTTTCTTCCGGAAGCTGGATTCAAAGCTACCTTAGACGACTACTTAAAAGATTTTGATCAGCTCAACTCCGTCCAACGCTCACGCTGGGTTTGTGGATTGGGGCACGGAGTCTTGCCTAAAACTCCTCAGGAACACGTTCGTTATTTTGTTCAAAGAGTTAGGCAAAAGTATAGTTAATCCAGTGAAGGCACCAAGTAAAAAAGTAGCCATTGTTGGGGCTGGAATATCGGGATTGAGTTCTGCTTACTTTTTGTCCAAATTTGGTTGTCAGGTCGAAGTCTTCGAACGTCGTCCAACGTCTGGTGGTCTAATTTCTACAATAGAAACTCCCAAAGGTCTTGTAGAGACGGCCGCCAATGCTTTTGTCGATACTGAACTTTTACAGGAAATTTCACGGGATATTGGGGTTAGGCTTCATTCTGCTTTGAGAGAAAGCAAAAGACGCTACATCTATGTAGATAAGAAGGCTCAACGTTGGCCATTATCCCTATGGGAAACTCTTAAAATGATTTTTATTCTTCCCTTGGTGAAGAATAAAAAACCTTTAGCTGGTGAAACTTTGTCTGAATGGGCCATTCGAGCTTTAGGCGCAGCAGTTAGTTTAAAGTTGATAGCACCCGCGATCCAAGGCATTTATGCGGGAAGCTCTGAGCGTCTAAGTGCAAGTTTAGTTTTGTCACGCTTGTTTGATAAGTCTAGAAAGAAAAGCGCCGTTAAGCGCCAAAGTGTGGCTCCTAAAAAGGGTATGGGCGAATGGATAAAGGGAATGGAGGCCTTTCTCAAGAAAAGTGGAGTTGTTCTTCATTTTGGACAGGCGATGGATTCTGAAAATCTTTTACGCTTGCAGAAGGATTTTGATGTTGTCTTGATTGCGTCTTCAGCTTCTTGTGCTGCTAGCTTGCTTAATAAACAATTTCCATGCGAGAGTAGAGCTTTGCTCAATGTTTCGGAAATGTTGCCTTTAACATCCGTGACGACTTTTTGTGAGACAGACCCAAAACAGATTCATGGCTTTGGAGTGCTTTTTGCGCGAGAAGAAGGAATCACTCCTCTCGGGGTTCTTTTCAACTCTGATATTTTTGAGAATCGAAGCTCTCTGCGCTCTGAAACGTGGATTTTTTCTGGAGTGAATCACTCTAAGGACTCTTTGGAAAGCTGGATTAAGGAATCACAAAGGGCTTTGTATGGAAAAGAGCTTGTCTTTCGAGACCTCAGAGTTCAAACCTGGCCTCAGGCTCTTCCGTATTATTCAGTTGAGTTGGAAAAGTATCTAAGAGAGTCTTCCTTTCAGTCTAAATTTAAACAAAAAAAAGTTTATCTTGTGGGGAATTACCTCGGAAGAATTGGACTTTCGGATTTGCTAGAAAAATCGCGAGAAGTAGCGAAGGAGATAGTGTAGTAGATGAAAGGTGTTTTGATTTCAAATTTAGGTAGTCCTGATGATGCAACTCCTGAAGCGGTTGACCCCTACCTAAAACAATTTTTAATGGATCCCTATGTGATCGATGCCATCTATCCTTTGCGCTATATTTTAGTGAATTGGTTGATTGTTCCTAAGCGCAAGTTCGAGTCCGCCGAAGCTTATGAACAGATTTGGACTAAGGATGGCTCCCCGTTAGTCAGCTCTACACGCGAACTTACAAAGCAGGTGCGAGCTAAGATTCAGGATGGCATTGTTGAATTTGCTATGCGCTATGGTCAACCGTCTCTGGATATAACTCTTAAGAAAATGATTGATCGTGGGGTGGATGATCTTTTGGTGATGCCTTTGTATCCACAATACGCCTGGGCCTCCACCACTTCTACTGAAGAAGAGTGTAAGCGTCTGTTAAAGAAATTTAAGTATAAAGGCAAGCTTAGCTTCACACCTGCTTTCTACAAGGATCCTGATTATATTCAATGTGCGGCCGATATTTATAAAGAAGAACTTCTTAAACACGAAGTCTTTGATCACTATCTATTTAGTTATCATGGCATTCCTGAAAGACATCTAAAATACACTGATCCAAGTAAGAGCTATTGCTTGAGTAAACCCGATTGTTGTCAAATTCCTTGTGAAGCTAACCGAAACTGCTACAAGCATCATTGTTGGGTTAATACTGAGTTGATTTCTTCGGCTCTTAGCTTACCTCCGGAAAAGCGAAGCATGGCCTTTCAATCGCGTTTAGGCAAAGACCCTTGGATTAAACCGTTCACAGATATTGAATTGGTGAAATTGGCCGAAAAAGGGGTAAGGCGTTTAGCGATTTTTTCACCAAGCTTCGTTGCAGATTGCCTGGAAACAATCGAAGAGCTTGGTATGCGTGGCAAGGAAGATTTTATAAAAGCGGGTGGCAAAGAGCTGCTCCTTGTTCCCTCGCTTAATTCCCACCCTCGTTGGGTTGAAACTGTGTCTAGTTGGACAGAAGATTTTCTCGTTTAAAAGTTAAACGGTAAAAATTTTCTGGCACCCTTAGCAAGCACTCCGACATAAGCCTTGTCGGCCAGCGATTCAGGCTTACAGCGACTTGTTCCAATTTCTCGATGTTGAAGAACTTCTCCGGATTCAGCATCACCAATAACTGCGTCCAAAATCCAAGGATCTTGAGTGCCTTTGCGGTGAGCATTGGCGCCCACGGGGATGTCTCCGAATTCACCGAACTTTTGCAAGAAAGCACGCTCACAACGACTTGCCCATGAGGCTTCTGAGTCGTCAACATAGTTTAGTTTCTCGATCAGTTCTTTGTCAGAGCTTCTGCAAATAATTCCCGCAATGCCTTGGCATCCGGCTGAAAGCATTTGCTCGGGTTGAAGAGCCACGTAGTAACGTGGAGAAATATTCAAACGTCGTAGAGTTGCCCATGCGAGCATAACAGCAGATAGGTCTTTGGCTTTTAGCTGTCGAATTCGTTCATCGGCATCTCCGCGCACTTCGATGATTTCGATGTCTGGGCGCAAGGCTTTGATTTGCATCAATCTTCTGCGCGAATTTGCGCCAATGCGGGCATTGGTAGGAAGTTCTTGAATTGCACCATAGGTTCCCGTGGTTACCATCGCATCTCTAGGGTCTTCTCGAGGAAGACACGCGGCGATGGTCAACTCTTTTGGGAGTTGTAACGGAACTTGCTTCATGTTGATGACCAACATGTCGAATTCTTTGTCTTTAAGAGAATCAAAAGCCGCTCTAGTATAAACATGTCTATGAAGGTAGCTAGGGCTTTCTTCTAGGCTAATAAATGGTTCTTTGTTAGAAGGCGGAATTTCTTTTTTATGTAATTTATCTTTGGTGTGCTTCGATTTGAAGACTGCAACAAATTCATGCAACAGAGCTTCTGACAACGAATCCTTGCGACAAGCGATTTGGTATTCGCCTTGTGGAAAAACAGGGCCAACGTTCTGCTTTTTCTGATCATTCTTTTTTTCAGAGTTCTTTTGTCGAACGGGAAATCGACCAATGAAGTCCAACCCTATGCCGGACATTCCCGAAAGTTTTGAAGTAGCCTTGGCGGACCTACCGAAAGATCCTAAAGGGCTACTCTTCTTTTTTGTAGCCTTTTTCTTCGTTGCAACTTTTTTAGATGAGCTAGCGGGCTTGGCAGCTGCTTCAGCCTTCTTTTTAGTGGCTGTAGCTTTTTTTGCTACGGATTTTTTTGCGGTACTTTTTTTAGCTCCGCTTTTTGATTTCGCCGCCATTTTCCTGAGTGCCTCCATGCACGCACAATATTTTGAAGAAAGTCATTTGAGGCCTCTTCATCGAGTCTCTCAGCTTCTTTCAAGATGCCGTGCAACAAACTTGAATAAATGTTCCCTGTTATATACTCGATATTTCCAGATTTTTCCAGTTTGAAGCGTTGGAGATCGTCTTCTTTTCTTTCTTGAATGAGATCAATAAGTTCTGTGATTAACGGGACTTGGCTCCAGGAGCGAGTGTTTTCCTCAATTTTTAAGATCTCCTGCTCGACTAATTTTTCCGCCAAATACATGTATTTACGTCTTTTTTCAGAGTTTTCACCGGCAATATTACTGAATTCATCGACGTCTCGAACGAAGAACCCTTCTTTACCATGAATTTCATGTTCAACGTTGCGAGGCAGGCCAAGGTCCAAAATGACTCTAGTGGAAATGCTTTCAGAACTTCGAAGAGTTGCTTCGGTGTTGAAAAGTCTTCCTTCTTTGATGATTTTTGTGTGGCTCGAGGTCGCTACCACGGAGATGGCGTTGTTCCAAACATGGGAATGAATCTGAGAAAAATCTACCTTGGTGGTTCTTTCATCGAGTAAAGGGCTTTGATCAATTTTGGACTCGCTTCGATTGGCCCAATAGATCTTCTCTACCCCAAGTTTTTTGAGGCGAGAGATACTCTGTTTTGCCATGGATCCAGCGCCCACCACGAGGGCAGACTTTCCGCTTAGGTCATCAAAGAAATCTTTTAGCCCATCAACGGCAACGTGGGCCACACTCACAGTCCCCTCTCCAAGAGGTAAGGAGGATCTTAAAAACTTGGAGGAAGCCAGAACTCGCTGGGAGAATCTATCTAAAGGCCCCGAGAGCAACCCTTCTTGCCTGGCTTCTTGAAAGGCGTCTTTCATTTGGCCAGTGATTTGGGTTTCTCCCAACACTTCACTTTCTAAGCTTGCACAAGCTCGTATCCAGTGACGAAGGCATTCTTTACCTCGCAATATTTCAAAACATTTCGTTGCTTCTTCACCAGCAAGCTCCGCCCACTTTCTCCTTAGATCCTCCGGATCAATATCGAAGCCATAGAGCTCAACTCGGTGACAAGTGCTTAAATAGAATAGTGAGGCTCGTTTATTCCTTTGCCGTGAGGATGTGATCCAATCTTTGAGGGCTTCAGCTTTGATTCTAGGACTCAAAGTAAGGGCTTCTCTTATATTGGCGGGGACTTCTTTGATCGCGCTTACGCTGAGGCAGCTGAGAGAATCTACCCATTGGTTACTCATCGAGTGATCCACCTCAAGGCTTCGTGGCGGCTAAAGGGCAATTCCGTGGAAGACATGAACAGGAAAATCATAACAAAAAGCAAGGCCATAACGGCAAAGCTTTGGTAACGAGCTTTTTGGATTTCGGAAAAGACTCCGCGAAACAATCGACAAAGCACTAGGGGAATCCAAAGTGCAATGCTTAGAATAACTTTGGGATCGGAGAGCCATTCGTAGTGAATGAGGGCGCCAAAGGCGGGAACATCGTGAACTCGTTGCCAGCGAATAAGTGCAGCTAAAATCGCGAAAAACAGCCCGGTGGTCCAAAACCAAATGGAGGCTCTCAAAGAAATGTGACTGGCTTTAGCGAGCCCTTCAAGGGAAGGTAGCCATCTTTGAGATTTCTTATTCTTCAAGCCTCGCTCTTTAAGGAGCCAAGCAATGGAAGAGACTAGCAAGACCAAGGTCATTCCAAAACCAGCTGTTAGCAGTGAGGCGTGGCCAATGGTTAGAAGCCTGAGTCCGGTTTCGTTCCAAGCCCAAACCACCGATTCGTTGGCAGAAACAAGCCATAGCCCGATCCAAATTCCAAAAAGAAAACCCGCAATATACGTAAGATTTTTCTTTAAACGGACTTCTTTTATCCGAGTCCTCAAAAGGACCAAAAGAACCCCTATTCCCCAAATGGAGGCACCAATGAGTGAAGCCATGACGGATCGACCCATAAAGAAGTCTAAAATCCACGGTAAGAAAAATGCTAACGCAACCTCGTATCGGCCCTTCATTGGAGTTGTCAAACTAGCACTGAACCGATAAATTCACCACTATGAGTTCATTAGAGGCAGTAACAGAAGAAAACTTTGAAAATTCAGTGCTTAAGAGCGATGTTCCCGTGTTGGTCGATTTTTGGGCCGCCTGGTGTGGACCTTGTAAGGCTCTTGCACCCAAGCTTGAAGAGTTGTCCACTAGCTACGACGGCAAAGTAAAAATCGTTAAGCTTGATGTGGATGCCAACCAAAATCTTGCAGCGCAGTTTGGAATTCGTGGAATTCCCGCAATGATTCTTTTCAAGAGCGGAAAAATGGTGGACCAAATTGTTGGAAACCAACCAAAGGACGTCATTGAGAAGTTGATCACAAAGGCAATTTAACCTTTGAGATCTTCGCTACGTCGTAGCCTAAGTTTGAACAACGAACTTGTTCTCGTAACTATTGAGGCGACTTCACTAGTTCAAGAAATATTGGATCGGCTTCAGGCGCTTCCTCCCGCCATGATTCATATCGGACATTCCGTGATGGCTGCAGCGGCCGTTCAGGCTCTCAACGATCCTTCTGAGAGAGAATCCATAGAAATGCAATGGAAAACGGATGGATTGTTTGGTGATCTAACAGCAGCGGCCGACGGCTTTGGACAGGTCAGAGCGTCGATGACGAATGCGCAGGTTATGTCGGATCATCTCGAGACCTCTTTAGGTCGAGGAACCTTCAGCTGTAGAAAAGTTAAGAATCACATTGTTAGCTCTGGGATTATTGAAAGCACGGGCAAGGTTAATACGGATATTGAAGACTACTTTCGACAATCCGAGCAACGACGTTGCGCTTTGGGGTTATCTGTTAAATTGGCTTTTGATCCGAAGCTTTCAAAAGAGCGGCCTTTCTTTGTGGAAATGGCACGTGCATATTTGATTCACTTTCTTCCCGAGGAAGACGGTGTGAGTGTGGCTCGCATGCAAGCGCTTGACACTCATTTGCAACAATTGGGGCCTTTGTCACAGTGGGTGATTGACGATGATCCCGAACTTGCAACGGCAACTATGGCAAAGTTTATTACAGGAACACAAAAGGTTCGGGAACTTCACGAAACAAATATCGAATTGAAATGCAGATGCACTAAAGAAAGAGTTTTGGGTGCTCTCAATTTGCTAACCACTGGAGAGCGAAAACATTTGTTTGAAGCGGATAAAAACACGATAGAAGTCAAATGCGAGTTTTGTGGAAAGGATTATACGCTTTCTAAAGAAGACTTGGACTCCTTTCTTGCTGATGCAACTTAAGAAACCACAAGCAGAGCAAGATGTGCGGTCTTCTGAACAACATCAATCGTCTTGCGACAAAAGCTGCTGATGATTTATCCCTACCTTGTTTGAATTAATTATCTAATGCTTTAAACAAAAGGTCTCCTTGAGACAGTTCTCAAGGAGACCTTTTTCTGTTTGTTTTATCATAACTAACGATAGTTAGCAGTTTTCTTGGCAACCTTGGTGGCCTCTCGGTTTTGTCGCAAGCGATTCCACTCTTCGATGACCGCTTTAACGACAGGACCTGCCGAGGTGCTACCCCCACACTCGTGCATTCCAAAGGTGGCCACGACAATCTCGGGCTTTTCGGTGGGGGCGAATCCGACAAACCAGGCGTGGTGTCTTTTTTCAAAAGGTAAAAGATTACACTTTTGATATATTTCGTCTTTACCAAAGCTCATAACCTGAACGGTTCCACTTTTTCCGCTAATCTCAACATCTTTGCTTCTTACGGACCAGTAGGCCGTTCCTTTAGGGTCGTTTACAACATCGTGTAGTCCGTCCTCGATGACTTTATAAAACTCTTTATTGATGCTTTGATGTCCAAGTAGCTGAGGGGTGAATCTTTCAATCGTATTCCCTTCTTCATTCAATACTTTTGAAACAATGTAAGGTCGATAGAGGTCGCCACCGTTGGCAAAAGTTGCATAGGACAAGGCAAGTTGAAGCGGCGTAACTAAGTTTGCACCTTGGCCAATTGATGCCGAAAGCGTTTCGCCGGGAAGCCAAGGAGCATTATAGGTTTTTCGTTTCCATTCTTCTGTAGGAAGGTTTCCTGGGATTTCTCCAGGGAGACGAATTCCCGTGAGTTTGCCTAAGCCCAATCGAAAGCCTTCTTCACTTATAAGGTCAATCCCTATTTTCTGTGCCAAGGTGTAAAAGTAAACGTCGCAACTTTGTTTGATAGCTTGTTGAAGGTTTACCCAGCCGTGGCCACCTTTTTTATGGCAATGGTAAAAACGCCGTCCGAAATGAATTCCTCCATTGCATTTGACCATTGTTTTGGTGGTAATGAGCCCTTCTTTGAGGCCCGCAAGAGCAGTAACAATTTTATAGGTTGAACCTGGAGGATAGTGATCTTGAATGGCTTTATTGCTAAGTGGGCCATAGGGGTTCTTCATGAAGTTGGTCCACAACTCTCCACGATGGCTAGTGAGAATTGTAGGATCAAAGCCGGGGTTTGAATGCATGGCTAAGACTTCGCCCGTTCGAGGGTCCAAAGCGACTACGGCTCCCATTTTACCTTCCATGGCTTTGGCAGCTGTATTTTGTAAAGCTTGATCGATGGTAAGAATAAGGCTTTTGCCTGGTTGTGGAGTTGTGCTGCGACCTAAGTAGCTTGAGATGACGTTCTGGCTAGAGTCGCTTCGAACAATACGATGTCCATGGGCGTCGACCACTACGTAGCGATAGCCATCACGACCACGAAGGTAACGTTCCCATTCCTTCTCTAAACCGAAGCGCCCTATCCAATCACCGTTGTCGTAGTTTTGACCTTGTTCATGAAAGCGGGCAAGTTCCCGTTTAGAAACCTCTGAAAGGTAACCCAGCAAATGGGCTCCATTGTGTTCGAATGGGTAAAATCGACGCATTTTAGGTTCAACATCGATTCCTGAAAACCGACTCTTATTGGTTTCAATCTTAACGACTGTTTCCCAGCTCGCATCGGGAACTACGGGAATAGGAGAAAACTTGGCCAGTCTATTCTGCCGCCTACGGTAGCCAAGCCACAATTCGTCAAAGTCTTTGCCTATTAAGGTCGCTAGATCTTGTATCGTCTGTTTAGGGTCTTTAGAGAATTGTGGCGTAAGAGTGACGTCCAATTGAAGTCTGTTGTCTACGAGTAGTTGCATGTTGCGGTCAAAAATTCTTCCGCGGGGGCCAGGTATTTTCTCTTTTTTGAGAGTGTTTTCTTGAGAGAAGAAACGGTATTTCTCTCCTTCAACGATTTGCAAAAACGCCATTCGCAGCCCAAGGATAAAGAACATGAAAACTATGAAATAGAATATGAAGTGGACTCTAATCCTTAGTTCTTCTACATGTTCTCTTTCGCCTAACATTATGTCATACCTACATCAGTGGGTTTAAATCCCTAGAGCTATCTATGTCGTGTTCAAAGTAGCGATCCCAAAACACTAAGGTGGGGTAAATGAGAAACGCTAATATGGAAGAGAAGAAACTAGCCCCTAAAATGCTTTGGAGAACAATCCCATATTCAATCTGAACACCTTGAACTCGAAGAATAGAGGCATACAGCAGTTTTGCAAAGACGACTGAGGTCATTACTAGAAAAGTAAATGCACGGCGGTTCTCTAGGGCAAGGGTGATAACCAAGGCTTTGGCGATGAAGGCAGTCCAAAGATAGACACTGATGAAAATCATGGGGTGGACGCTTGCGACCGATGATCCAATGTAGGCAAAGGCCGTAGCTAAAAGTGCCAATTGAGACCAGTCACGGGTTAGAGAAAGATACAAAATAATGACGGGGCAAAGTTGAATGGAAACGATTCCAAAGAGAGACATTCTTGAAAGGGAAATTTCAAAACCCTGAATGAGCCAAATGATCATGAGCAACAACGGCCATTCTAGAAATCTTTTCTGAGTGCTACTCATTGAGGGGTTGAAACCTCTCGAGTGGGATTATCTCGTAACAGTACAATGACTTCCTCAAGTTTTCCAATATCTACAGCTGCTCGCAGGCGAGCCTCTTGAAGAACTCCATGTCTTGGTCGATGGAGATCGACAATGTTTCCAATCAAAACGCCCTTGGGGAAAACTCCATCCACACCGCTGGCGACAACTTCGTCTCCCACTCTCACATCCTCTGCGCGGTCTAAGTATTTAAGTTGAGCAAGAAGTGAGGCTCCTAAACCTTCGATAATCATCCTGGCTCTTGTTCTTCTCACAACACCATCGATGGCGTGCGAGGGATCCAAAATTGAAACAAAAAGCGATGAGTCTTTAAACACGTTTCGAATGGAACCGACGGCTCCTCTCGCGCTTAGAACCGGCATGCCGACACGGATGCCTTGATCTTTGCCTACATTTATAAAGAAGCCCAACGATTCATTGTCTGTGTTTTTGCCAATAATTTTTGCGCCAAGTCCTTCGCTTTTGGAAAGCTCAGGGATGGAGAGAAGTTTGTTTAGACGTTCATTCTCTAGACTTAGCTCCGATAGTTCGAGTAGCTTTGCTTGAAGTTCATCCACCTTAGTTGTGAGTTGCACGTTTTGTTCTTGAGTGTCCACTAGGTTGATGTATCCGTCCCATAGATAAGACACCCCGGATTTTGCGCTACTCAGCATTTCAGCAACTGGATGGACAACGTAGCTTTGCACCAAGTCATTAAAGTGAATTCTCGGTAGATTGGCTTCCTTTAGCACGAAGGGCGTAAAGGGTAGCAGAAACAGCAGGGCCACAAAGACCCGTTTTTTGTGTTGGCGCCAAAACTTTTGAAAAAACATCCCTTACCCTAGACTATTGTAACGATACTATACATTTCTTACTAGCGTCCGTTGACAAAACTGAGCACATAACGAAGATAAGGGGGATGTTTAATTTTATTCGGCGTTATCGTAACTTCTTTTCGATTATCTTCGGGCTAGCTGCAGTAGGAATGGTGATCTCGTTGTTTGGCACAGGAGCCGATGTAGGCGGCGGAGGGGGCCTTTGGAACGCGGGGTCAGCCGCAAAAGTTATGGGTGAGAGGATCACCATTAACGAGTTTGGCCAAGCCTTCGAATACCAACTTGAAAACGCTCGAACTGCCATGGAGCGTCAATTTAAAGGCTCAAAAGCCGATGCTCAGACCAAAGCTTTTCTAGAAAGTCTCTTAAAAGCTCAAGTGAGTCCTCAATCCGTATTAAACTCACTGATTCAACAACGTTACATGATGGCCTTGTCTAAACAACACGGCTTTAAAGTGCCCGCCGAAGCCATTCGATATTTGCTGGCAAAGAATCCCGCTTTTCAAAAAGACGGAAAGTTCGATCCTCTTTTATATAAGCAGATGGTGGCTCGTCCCGGAGAATATGAAAACCGAGTTAGAGAACAACTCTTCAGAGATGTGCTTTTTTACAACTTATCCGTTCCTGTCGCCTTGGTTTCCCAAGCTGAACTCGAAGAAGCCAAGCTTCTAAAGCAAGACTTTGTGTTTGAGCTACTCGAAGTGAAGCCTTCCTCGGTGAAGGCCCCCTCTGTGTCTCAAAAGGATGTGGATGACCTACTGGCAGACTCTGCTGCTGACACTGAGCTTAAGGGTTTTTACGAAAGTCATCGAAATGATTACGAAACCCAAGCGAAGGTTCACGCCCGACACATTCTCATCAACGAAGCTGGGGGCGGCAAGAAAAAGGCCGAAGAGATTCGCAAAAAAATTGCTAGTGGAAAAATGAGCTTTGAAGAAGCTGCTAAGAAACACTCTGCTGACAAATCTAACGCAGATCGTGGCGGAGATTTGGGCTTTTTTGAGCACAAGACCATGGATCCAAAATTTGCTGATGCAGCCTTTGCTTTGACTCCCAAAGAGAAGCTTTCGGGAGTGATTCAAAGTAGTTTCGGCTTTCACCTCATCGAATACATTGATCGCCAAGAGGGCGTTAGCAAGTCATTTGACGAAGTGAAAAAGGTTTTGGCGCGAAGGTTCTTAGAAGAGAAGAATCAAAGAACCTTTGCTCAGAAAGTTTTGGCGGACGCCTTGAAGGCCGGAAGTCTCAGTTCTTCTAGTTTGGGTCAACTAAACACCAAGTGGGAGTCAAAGGTCGAATGGAGTCCATTGGAGGATTCCATTGGTGCTTTGAGTGTTAGCAACATAGATGTCAATAGATTGTTCGCATTGAAGAACAAGGGACAGTTTTATCCTTTAGTGGCATCTCAAGGGCAAAGTCTTTTTCTTCTGAAATTTGTTAGCAAGTCCTCTGCGGATGTGACGTCTAGTGAATTAGTAGCCAATAGAGCGTCTAGCTCTATTCAAGGCTATTTAGATGGAAATCTTAAAGTTCTAGAAGAGAAGCAGAAGATCTACAGGAATGATGAGCTGATGGCTAGAATGCAGCAGCAGCTAGAGCAGCTTTGATTGGCGACAAATTCTTGTCGATTCCTGCTAGTGGATTTCACGTAGAATGGGAAAGATGATGCTTCGTTGTGTTAAGCAATGTCTGGTTGCTCTAGGGTGGCTTTGTTTTTCGATCCTTGTCTACGCGTTTGCTGGCAATAGCGTCGACGAGGAGGTTTCAAAGCTAACCACCCATCCTAAGTTAGGTGAGCAAGGTCAGAAAGATAAGGGACGTAGTCCGCCTTCCGAATTGGAGTCTGAACAAATTGAATACATTATTGTTCCCATTGAAGAGGGCGCCACAATGGACCGTTTTGAGGATACTGTCATCGATCCCGACCAAGTGTTGTTTAAGGTGGAAAAGGCCCCAAAGGGACAGCAAGAGCATTACGATCCTAACAAAGCCTACACTCCAGATGAGCTTCAGTTTTTAAATAAGAAAAAATAGCTGCGCTGCGCAGCTTATGCTTTCGCATTCTATTCCCACAAAGATTGTTTCAAAGAAGCACTTTGGGTTAGGCTCTCTCCTAATAATTAGATTTAACCGGGAGGGTTTTTATGCGAGTAATGTTAGTCGTTTTTTCTGTTTTATTATCCACTGTGGGTTTTTCAATGGGATCGGGTCCCGACTTAGGTGACAATCAATATGAAGTCACCGGTGTTGGTCGTTCAACTGGACCTCGCGGCGGATTGGCCTGCCGAAGTGCGGAAAATCAAGCCGAATCCAACTTGGTTTCAAATTGTTCGGCTATGGGTGTGGGGGCTCGTTTGATCGATTCCGATGACGCAAGATGTTCTTGCACAAGCTGGAATGATCGAAACTTCGAAGATTGCACTGCAACTGCTTGGGGGGTTTGCGAAGTTAATTAGTTGATCTAAGTTTTATAATTACTTTAAAAGCCCCAGCTTTAGTTAAAGCTGGGGCTTTTTTTGTATTTGTAATTGAAGTCGTTAGGAAAGCTCTGAGATTTTTTTCAATTGACTCAAGAGAGCTTTCATTTCGGAAAGCTTTATTGAGCTAGGACCATCGCAAAGAGCTTTCGCAGGGTCGGGATGAGTTTCTAAAAAGACTCCATCGACTCCAACAGCCATGGCCGCTCTTGCAAGAACAGAAATCATCTCAGGTCGCCCCCCACTCTTGTTCCCTAATCCGGAAGGAAGTTGAACAGCGTGTGTTGCATCCATGACGACAGGGCAGCCCAGCGATCGCATTTCAACTAATCCCGTCATGTCGGTCACTAGTCGGTTATAACCAAAGCTCGTGCCACGATCGCAGAGAAGCACCTTTTCGTTTCCTTTTTCTGCAATCTTTTCAACGGCAGACTTCATGTCCCAAGGAGCCATGAACTGTCCTTTCTTTAAATTAATGACTCGGCCTGTTTTGGCTACTTCGTGGAGTAAATCAGTTTGTCGGCAAAGAAATGCGGGTATTTGAATCACATCGGCAACTTCAGCCACTTTTTCTACTTGCCAACATTCGTGAACGTCGGTGATTAGAGAAATGTTTAATTCTTTCTTGATGGCTGCAAAACCTTTCAGGGCCGTGTCCATCCCCGGACCTCGAAAGCTTGTTCCACTGGATCGGTTTGCCTTGTCGAATGAGCACTTAAATATCCAAGGAATGTTTAGTTCGCTGGTAATCTTTTTGAGGGTAGTTGCTGTTTCATGAACCACTTCATCGTTCTCGTAGATGTCTGGCCCTGCAAATAAGTTCCATGTCTTAGCGTCGCCCCAGATAAAATCTCCGGAAGATAGTGTTGCTTTTACGGTTTTAGATAAAGGGGGTTGAAACATTCTTTAGTGTCCTTTTTTGGCAAATTCTTTTGCCCATTTTAAATCACTGGCGGTGTCAATTCCTCGAAAGTTGAAGCCGGGTCGAGGTCGAACCTTTTCGGCAAAAAATGGAATTCCAATGTAAAGAGCTCGCAGTTGTTCTAAACTTTCGCTCATTTCCATTACGGGGCTTTGAGCGGTGCAAAAATCGCGTAATGCGCGAGGTGTGTAAGCGTAGACGCCCACATGAAAGAGTAAAGTCCCCATGTTGAATTTTTTAGTACAAGGAATTGGGTATCTTGAAAAATACAAAGCACGCTTGTCTTTGGCTAGTATGGCTTTTACATGAGACAGGTGTTTAGGATTGAACTCGTGAGGCCATTCTTGAACCAGGGTCCACATTAAGGGATGGTTAGGTTTCACACTCTTGAACTGTTCCATCAAGCGCTTCAAAACCTGAGGATCAAAAAACGGCATGTCGCCTTGAAGGTTGACGATGGCTTTGACTTTCTTTTCTGAAACAATTTTTTGCCGCACGAGCGTTTTAAAAGTTGCAAAGACGCGGTCACTGCCGGTTCTAAGTAGTTGGCTGGTAAGAACAATTTGTAAAGAATCACCAAAGACAGTTTTTAGGTGAGCTTTTGTCTTTAAAGAATCAATGGCTGCAACCACCATGACATTTGGGTTTCTCTTTTGAACCTCGAGAGCTTTTTTTAAAACTCTTTGCGCTAAACTTTCTTTGTTGATTTCAGATAAAACCTTTTGTTTGATTCGCGTTGAGTTGAGGCGAAGTGGGACAATGATTAAATATTCGGGCTTGGAGGCGTTGCCTTTAGATGAGGTCATGTAATCTTACGACTCCTAGAAGTTTGTTGTTGGCGTCTACTACCGGAGAACAATTCACGGGTCTTGATTTCTGTTCCATGACAGCAATGGCATTGTCGATCAAAAGGTCTGGTCCCACAGTTATGGGAGAAGGATTCATAACTTCACTAACCGCAGTCGTGGCAGGAATTCCTTTGGAAAGGATTCGTTTCATGTCTCCGTCAGTGAGAATGCCAATGAGTTCTAGCTTCTCATTAACAATGCAATAAGCACCTACAGGTTGGTCGCTCATCTTGGATGCGACGGTTGCAATACTTTGAGCCGCGGATCCATGAGGCGTTTGATCTAAGCCAACCATTACCTGAGAAATGGTAAAGTTCAACCGCTTTCCGATAGAGCCTCCAGGGTGGTAGCCAGCAAAAGTCTTGCGATCAAAACCCTGATCTTCTGCAAAAACTGAAACAAGTGCATCGCCAACGGCTAAGGCAGCTGTGGTGCTTGCTGTAGGAAGCATATTGATTGGACAGGCTTCCTTTTCTACGGCAGCATCGAGACTCAGTGTTGATGCTAAAGCTAGGTGACTCTTCACGTTTCCTGTTATGGATATGACAGGGTTATTTCCCTTAAAAAAGGGAATAAGGCCGAGTAGTTCGGGAGTCGCTCCACTTTTAGAAATTAAGATACAAAGGTCGTCCTGGTGAATCCCACCTAAATCTCCGTGAAAGGCTTCAGCGGGATGAACGAAGACGGCTGTAATGCCAGTGCTCATAAAAGAGGCGGCAAGTTTGCCAGCGACATAATGACTTTTGCCCATTCCCATTAGAATAAGTTTCTTGCCTTTCTTATGTGTTTCTCGGATGAGCTCAATAGCCTCTAGGAAGCGATGGTCGAGCTTTTCTGCGCAACGTTCAATGGCGCGGGCTTCAATGCGAAGCAACTCGCGCGCTCGATCCAATATGCCTTCGTTAGTCATAGAACTTTCCACCACTTTGGGCGTAAGCACTTAGGGCTTCAGTGGGTTTCAATCGAGCTCCATAAAGAGTCGACATGCGTTGCAATTCCGATTCGATGTTCTTTAAGCCAACTGAGTCTGCGTATCTGCAGAGGCCCCCGCGAAAAGGAGGGAAGCCTGTTCCGAAGATCATCCCCACATCCACCTGCCACGCTTTTTCAACGATTTGTTCTTTTAGAATAAGAGCCGTTTCGTTGATCATTGGATAGATCAAACGTCTTATCAATGTTTCGGGATTGAGTTCTGTTCGAGCCTTCACTCCAGTAGGGAAAAGAATTTTGTGAATAGCCTCCGTGTCGGCTTCTTTTCTTCTTCCGTTTTCCCATTTGTAAAAACCAAGCCCAGATTTTTTACCAAGTCTTTTGGTTTGTCCTTCACCAAGTTTTTTGTTGGCTTCCATAATTCTATCAAGTCCGTCAGAAGGCTTGAAGCGCTGGCCTAAGGAGGCGTGTAAGATATGGCTAACTTTGCAGGCAACATCGAGACCAATTTCATCGAGAAGCTCGAAGGGGCCCATGGGCATTCCAAACTTCTTTAAAATTTTATCTGTTTCGACGATGTCGTAACCTTCTTGCAGACAGTATCCTGCTTCGTTCAGCCAAGGTAAAAGCAGTCGATTGACTAAGAATCCTGGGCCATCTTTTACAACAACGGGAGTTTTGCCAATGGCTTTTACATAGGCAACCGCCCTAGCGACTGTTTCGGGTGAAATTTGCGGATGAGTTACCACTTCAACTAGGGGCATCTTATCGACTGGGTTAAAAAAGTGGAGGCCCACAAAACGTTCAGGTTTTTTGAAGGCTGGAAGCATGTCCTCCAAACGAAGGCTTGAAGTGTTGGTCGCAATCACACACTGATCGCTCACTTTAGTTTCTACCTCAGCAAAGACCTTCTTTTTGATTTCCAAATCTTCGACAACAGCTTCGATCACTAAATCGAGACTGCCAAAGCTTGTGTAGTCTACTTGTCCACGAATGTGGGACATTTTTTGCGAAGCCTGGCTGCGGGTCATGTGTTTGCGCTCAACCAATTTATTAAATAGTTTTTGAGCATGAGCTTTCCCCGCGGCTACAGCTTCGTGGCGGATGTCTTTCAAGGTAACGTAAATGTCTTTACTTGCGCTTTGATAGCCAATGCCGCCGCCCATAACGCCTGCACCAAGCACGGCCATTTGATTAAATTTTGGTAGGGATTTTAATTGTTCTCTATCCAAGCTTGTCGTGCCAGGGTCTCTTTTTACATCTTCGGTTAGGAAGAATAGAGAAACGAGGTGTTTAGAAACCGGGGTCGCCCAAAGTTGAGCAAAGACGCGTGCCTCTTCTTTCATGTAGGCATCGCGCTTCAAAGAGGACTTGTCTCGAATGAGTTCAAGCGCGGCCAAAGGAGCTGGGTAATGTCCTTTTGTTTTGGACAGCAGCTGCTCTCTTGCCTTTGAAAAGAAAACTTTTTTACCAATAAAGTTTGTTGTTAGAAGTTTTTCGGGAAGCGAGACTTTTCGGCTCTTGTTAAAGGGGACTTTTCCTTCAGCCAACATGTGAGTGTATTCCACGGACTTAGCATCAAAAAGAGCTTCGGGAACGAGTTCGTCCACAAGACCCATTTTAGGCGCTTTGTGCGGGCGAATACTTTTTCCACTTAAAATCATATCAATGGCATTCATAAGTCCGACCATCTTTGGTAGGCGATAAGTGCCACCCCATCCTGGTAAAAACCCTAGTTTAACTTCTGGGACTCCGATAACAGTTCGACTCGAATCGGAGCAAATTCTATATTTGGCCGCACAGGCCATTTCTGTTCCACCACCCATGCAGGCTCCGTGAATGGCAACTAGGGTTGGGATCGATAGATCTTCAAGTTTTGAAAAAGTGCTCTGACCCAATTCGGAGGCCTTGCGGGCTTCTGCTTCATCGGCGAGTGATTGAATCACGTTGATGTCAGCTCCTACAATGAAGGAGTCTTTTTTTGCCGATCGGATCAAAAGGGCTTTAACTTTATAGTCTCCAGCTTTGATCTTGTCGCAAAGGTCGCCTAGCTCTTTAAGTTGGAACTCTCCAAACTTGTTAATTTTCTCGCCCTCTAAATCAAACTCCAAAATTCCAATGTTTTTGTCTTGATGTAACTTAAAGGCTTTTCCTTTAAAGAGTGTTTCCATAATTTTCTAAATCCCTTTCTTAAACAGCTTCCAAGGAAATTGAGCCGCCCTGGCCGCCACCAATGCACATGGTGGCGAGAGCCTTTTTGGCTCCAAGTCGATTCATTTCAAGCGCTGCTGTTAAAGCAATTCTTGCCCCAGTAGCTCCTACAGGATGTCCAATCGCAATGGCCCCACCGTTGGGGTTTAAGCGTTCTGGAGCAATGGCTCCCATGGCTTTATCGCCGTTAAAATGTTCATCAAAAAACTTTTGTGACTCAAAAGCACGAAGGCAACCAATCACCTGGGCGGAAAAGGCTTCGTTGATTTCGATAACATCGAAGTCTTGCAGTTTTTCACCTGTTTGATCCAAGAGTTTCTTTGTCGCAAAAACGGGGCCTAGACCCATCCGGCGAGGATCAAGTCCAGCAAATGCGTAACCTGTAATCTTCGCAATGGCCTTAGCTCCTTCAAGTTTTGCCAAGCCTTCTTCACTTACGATTGAAACCATGCAGGCTCCATCTGTAATGGGACATGAGTTTCCAGCTGTGATGCTGCCAAACTTCTTGTCAAAGAAAGGTCTTAATTTTGCAAGGGCTTCCATGCTTTGATTGGCACGTGGTCCTGAGTCGTTGGTAAGGGTGTTCTCGAATTTAGGAGGCACACTATAAGGGGCAATTTCGTTTGCGTAGTGGCCAGCTTCTTGAGCTTTGACGGCCTTTTGATGGCTCCAAAGTGCAAATTCATCTTGCTCATTTCGTTTGATGCCAAATTCCTTGGCAATGATCTCGGCGGTTTCTCCCATGTTGATGTCATAAAAGGGATCTGTGAGCCCCTCCATGATTGCAATCCTAGGCTTCAAAAAATCTTTAAGAGGAATGTCTTTTAATACTTTTAAGCGATCTGCAAGACTACGTGCTCGAGAAAGCTTGTCGAAAAAGCTGGTGGCTTTGTTATTATACATCAAAGGCATTTGGGACATGGATTCGGCACCCCCCGCAATAAAGACATCGCCCTGCCCTGCTTGAACTTTTAAAGTTGCTTGGGCCATGGCTTCCATTGCCGAAGCACAGTTGCGATGGACAGTGTAAGCTGAAACGTTTTCAGGTAGTCCAGCTCGTAAAGCAATGACACGTGAAATGTTCGCGGCATCGGCAGGCGTTCCTGTGTTTCCGATGATGACCTCGTCTACAATCTTTCCCCAGTGTTCATGGCTTAGATTCGAACGAGCAATGAGTTCGGCAAGTGCGTGACGGCCCAGTTCAGCCGCATGCACGGTTTTTAAATCGGTTCCGGCTTTGGCAAACGGGCTTCTAGTTCCATAGGCTAAGTAAGCAGTTTTCATAGATCAATAACTTAGCACGAAGTGTAAGGGGGCTAAACGAAACAAAAAGAGGCTTTTAGCAAGTGACGCTTGTTGTTAGTTAGGCAGGGTTTTCGGGTATTAGCTCTGGAGCAGGGCCTTGTTCTTCGGTTGGCGGGGCTTTCCCAAGGAACTGGGCAACTTTGATGGCCCTTTCTTTTTCGACAACACTTTTAATGCTCCCGAGGCGCTCCTCGACAATTTTTCGGGCCGCTTTCCAGTCTCTTTGATATAAAATTGGATCGAAAAAGCAGTGAGGACATTTGCTATCATTTCTCACTTTACTCCAATGAAAAAACTCAATCATTGCCCAAATCGGGAGGTAGAGAAAGGTGAGCTTGAAGGCCAAAGCGGGTCCGCGAAGTAGGTAGGCAGTAATGGAGAGAAAAGCGATTGTGATGAGGATCTTTGAATGGGAATTCCAAGAAATACGATCCCTCAAGTCCACTTCGCGGTGAGCTCTACAAACTGGACAAATATATCTTCCCATCTTCTATAAGTTTAGCTCAACTGTAGGGGGCCAAGGCTAGCCAGATATTTGACCAGCAAAGTGATATTCATAAAAAATCTCATAGCTTAACGCGTTGGACTGCGTTATATCACCACACGCGACTCTCAGTGGAAAAGCCTCACTTGTTTTACTTGACAGGGTCTGAAGATAGAGCCTAGAAGCTTGAGAATTCGCGACGTTATAACGAAGGTAGAATTTAAAAATGAGTATGGAAAAAAAGAAGACAAAAAAACAAACACTTCGCAGAGCTGTTAAGCAAAAAAAGACAGCTGTGCGTGCAAGCTCAAGAACGAAGCTTAGGACTGCTAAAAGCACTAAGACCGTGAAGGCTGATGCTGGGCGACCCAAGGTTAAGCCTGAGAGCGTCGCTCCTGCATCTGCTTTGATTACAGAGCAAAAGGGAAAAATTCAGCCTTTGGCTTCTCGCACATTGTTTGCCCCTAAGGACAACAATGAGAGAAAATGGCTTATCGTTGATGCAAACGGCCAGACTGTAGGACGTTTGGCTTCTGAGATTGCCATTCTTTTAAGAGGCAAGCACAAAGCTTGTTTCACTCCAAATAACGACGCTGGAGACTTTGTTGTTGTTTTGAATGCCGAAAAGGTTAAATTCACAAGCAACAAAGAAGATAAGAAAAAATATTATGATCACAGCGGTTGGGTTGGCGGAATGAAAATTCGTCCTGCTGGCCGAGTTCGTAAAGAACACCCCCAGAGAATTATTGAGAGAGCCGTTCACGGCATGATCGCTCGAAATTCTTTGGGTCGCGCTCAAATGAAAAAGTTGAAAATTTATGCCGGCAGTGAACATCCTCATGCTGCGCAGAATCCTGTTACTTGGGCTTTGAAGTACCAAGGGCAAAAGAGAGCATAAGGAATAATTTAATATGAGTACTCAGAGTTTTGTTTACGCAACTGGAAGAAGAAAGACCTCAGTGGCTCGCGTTCGTGTGAGACCAGGACAAGGAAAAATATTCATTAACGGTAAAGTCATTGACGAATATTTTGGACGCCCTATTTTGCGTCTTATTGTAAACCAACCCTTCGAAGAGTTGGACTTGCTTGGCAAGTTTGATGTTTATGCTCTTGCTGATGGTGGCGGACATTCTGGACAAGCTGGAGCGATTCGACACGGCATTAGCCGCGCTCTTCAAAGCTTTGATCCTAATTTGAGAGCTCCTCTTAAAGCAGGTGGTTACTTGACTCGTGATGCACGATCTAAAGAGCGTAAGAAATACGGTCTTCGTGGAGCACGTAGAGGAACTCAGTTTAGTAAGCGTTAATTCGTTTTCTATTAGTCTTCAAAATCAAAAGCCCTGCCATATTAGATATGGCAGGGCTTTTTTATTTCTTCTTTTTAAGCTGATCAGAGCGATAAAGTTTGCTTGGTCCGTTTCCAAGTTTTTTTTCAAGTTGTTGGGCTTTTTTCACTAAGGATTCTTGCTCGGCTTCCGTTAAGCTTCTGTTGGCTTGGCTCAGGCTCGCGTCTTCAGGTTTAAATTGAATCTTGCCCTGTTTTAAGTCTGAAACCAAATAAAGAGGCATCACCTTGTTGCTTGTTGTGCTTTCTACAAATTTAGTGGGGACCCACCCGGTGTGGAGCCCGTCACTTACAAGGTACCAGTCCGCTTTTGCGGATACGGCGAGAAGGAGGTGTCCGGGTCTTGCAAAAAAAGTTGAGCCCGAATCCTCGCTTGGAGAATCTTTTAGAAGAACACCTTCGCGGATCTTCATGACCTCTGCTGCTTGGGAGTAAAAGGTGAAAAGTAGCAATGCGGCTAAGAACATTGATTTTTGATTGGAGCCCATGGCCTTTATTATATCGAATTCAATTGGTGCTTCTTGGTCTTAAGTGCCAAGACTTTGTCTTGGATTGAGGCCCTAAATGCAAAAGAAGCTGTGAAACCTATGAGTTTCACAGCTTCTCAATTTTACGGGCTTCTAGAATTGTGGATCTACACAATAGAGAGAATATACATTTCCTTTATGAGCCAAGGTTGAGTTGAGATTTCTTGAATTTCTAGGGCCGACCTTAATGTTAAGGACTGCAGAATTCGTTAAAACCCCTCCAAAGGCAAGGGTCTTCTCTGAGGCGAAGGTGTAGCTTTTTGCAACCCTATGGGTGTTGAGGTCTTGAAGCTCCTTGTTAATGTTTAAGTGCTGCTCAAGATCACCGTTGCTGGTGCGAAGCTCCTGAGGAGGGTTATCGCTAAGGTCGCTAATTTGGAGGATTAGATCAGCTCCATCCGTGTAGAGAATAACTCCACCAAGAGCGTCACCTGGGGTGTCGCAAAAAGCGACTTGAGTCCATGCGTGACTTTGAGCTGAAAATACTAAAAATAGTGCGGTTAAAATTGATTTTTTCATAGTGTTAGTTCCTTTTCTTCCTGACAGTGAAGCAGTACCTGCTTCGTATTGAGAAGATAGAGAGTCGAGGGATGTTAGACAATTGCTACTACTGTCACATTCAGGAGGAAAATGTCAGCAACTATATAGACTCTAAGGAATACCAGTCCAATTGTCTAAGAGCTTCGTAGGTAACAACGGCTACACTGGTGGCAAGGTTGAGACTTCTGACTCCTTGTTGAGGTAGACTCAAGTGTTGATCGGGACACTGCTTTAACAAGGCCTCTGGTATTCCGTCTTGTTCATCGCCAAACATAAGGTAGTCGGCTTGCGAGAATTGAGCGTCGGTGTATTTCTTCGGGGAGCCAACTTCGACTAGCCATGGCGTGATCTGAGAGTTTTGTTTTTGCCAATCTTCTAGGCTCTCGAAGTGACGAACGTCTAGTAAATGCCAATAGTCGAGACCGGCTCGTTTTAGTTTTTTATCGTCAATCTCAAAGAGGGGGTTTATTAGGTCGAGTCTGCTACCAGTGGCCGCACACATTCGGGCAATGGAGCCTGTGTTTTGGGGAATTCTAGGTTGGTAGAGCACGATAGTTAGTGCGTTCGGGGCGGATAAGGAACGATCCATGGGACGTCTTTCTTCGCTTCCAATTTGTTGGTTGCGGTGACGTCCCATGGATCTTTATTACACGATAATCAAAGAGTTGTTAAACTTTAGTTTTAGTTTCCGTAGTAGCCTTGAACGTTAGCCTGGAAGCGCAATCCATTCTGTTGAGGATAGATTGTTCCGCCGGGATAAGTGGGATATCCGTAACGGTTGTCATATTGTTGCCAACCAGAATATTGGTTTTGGTATTGTTGTCCATAACCCATTTGGTCCAAATAAATCTCTTGAAACGGAAGGTATTGGTTTGGCTGAATTCCAGCTAAACGAAATACGTCTCCACAAGGGACGTCTTGGTTTTGATAGTTCAGGCATTCAGTTCTTGTGTCACCGTTTGAAAAGTTATGAATCCTAATCAATACGGGGCGCGAATTGATGTCATACTCAGGATACCCTGGGTGCCCTACTCTGTTATCTCGGTTTGGTTGGCCGTTTACCGGCGGTGGTGGCGGTTGATTGTTATCGTTGTTGTTTTTCTTTTTTCCACAACCAATCATTACAGTTAAGGCTAATAAGCCTATGGTAAATACCTTCAAAAATTTCAACTCTCTCATTTACAACTCTCCTATTCACTACAGAGATTGCATTGAGTGTGCCAAAAGCTTCGATCTTTAAAAGCTTCGTAAAAACAGTTCTTTACATGATTTATTGAAAACGAGAATTGTCTAGAATCTTAACACTAGCTTAACAATTTACGGTAAAACTACAAAATTTCAGGAGCTTAAAGCCTAGGCTTAGGCGCTTGGATACATCGGGACAGGGTGGTTGAAGATAAAACCACCCGGTCCCGATGTATCCAAGCGCCTAGAGGGTCACTTCTCCAGAAGAAATCGTTTCGAGCTTGCCAGTAGCATTCCTTATGACAAGGCTTCCATCTGGCTTCAAGGATTGAGCTGTTCCCTCTATGCTTTTATTGAAGAGCAGTGCCTTTCCCCAGAAATGTTTCATTCCCACCGAGCAGATCTTGTGAAAAATTAAGTTTTGCCCCTGATCTTCATCGCTCAAAATCTGCTCAAGAAGTTTGTGAAAGTTTTCTTGTAAGTGGCTGTATAAGATCAATTTATCTACAGAGCTCTTTAAAATATCGTCTAAAGAAATACTTTTTTCGTGTGAAGGTTGTCCTTTAATGTTTAATCCCCAGCCAATACAAAGTTTGTTTGATTTTCGTTCGCACAGGACGCCGGCAAGTTTAAAGTTTTGCTCTTCTTTGGTCACGCATAGATCATTGGGCCACTTTAAAAAAAGTTCGCTTTGGCCGATTCTTGCTAATGAGGAGACGCTTTCAAAGAGCGCCCACCCTGCCATTAGGCTAATCCATGCTGGCAGCTCCTTGTCTTTGGGCCATTCAAGCGCCACCGAACACAAAAGAGAATCCTCCGAATTAAGCCAGACTCTACCTTGTCTGCCGCGCCCTTGGCTTTGAGTGTTAGCTCGAACCCAATAGAGTGACTTCAAATCTTTTGATTGCCGAAGCAGCTTCAAAGCTTCTTCTTGAGTGCTAGCGCAGGTATCTAATTCAATAGACTTTCCAATTTTAAAAGTCACAGAATGTCCAAACTTTATGACTTAGAGCTTTTTTCAATTTGAGAAATTACATCTCGAAGTCTGCGCTCTAAACCGTCTTTCAAATAGCTATTAAAAGCTTTTTGAATTTCTTCGCGAACAATTTCGCGCACATCATTCTCATTGAACCCTGCTATGTTTCCAGGAGAACTATTGTCCGAAGCAAAGCCTTCAAAAGATTCAGTGTTTTCTTTAGCCTGTGCAGGGGGTGGGTCCATGAAATTTGAAACATGGGAAGCAATGCTTTTTGGGGTCCCTACTAATTCAAAGTCAGGGCCGAATTCCGAATCTTCGCCTTCTTGAGCGAAGTTTGGTTGCTTTTCTTCAGTGGTTTTTTCGCGAATGTTGCTCCCTGTTTCCATTTGGTCGTAATCACTACTCCAAAGATTGTCGCGGATGACATCTTCATTTTTAAGGGGGGCAGTCATCTCAGGCGTCCTAGATTGCGCTATAGGTGGCGGCGGCGGAGGCAGTGGAGGTGTTCTAGGAGGTGGAGTCTGGAAAGGCATTTGCGCTGTAGGCTCATTTGGAGAGTCAATTTCAGGTGCCTTGAACTGTGAAGTTGCGGCATTGGCCATACTGTCTGCCATGGGCATCAAAGAATCGCTCGAGATGTCTTCGGTTTCTTCGGCAGGTCTTTGAATGTTCATTGTAGGGCTAGATGGTCGTGACATCTGAGCCGTAGCTTCTGCACTTTGCTTGGGAGAGATTTTTAAGAGCGTGTTGATCATAGAAACCAAGACATGAGATTCAAACGGTTTCCATAGTCGGGCGTCGGCAGGAATTTTTTCGACTTCTTTTTCGTCGATCTGATCAAAAGATCCGCAGAGTAAAATAACTTTTATGTCATTAGAAAGATCAGGATCTTTTTTAATAACATTACAAAGCTCTGCTCCCGTCATGCCTGGCATATCAAGGTCTGCCAATACAATGAGTGGTCGGTGTTCCCTAGTGAGTCTGAGAGCATCCTGACCGTTGTCACAATACAGAACCTCAAAAGGTTCCTTTTTCAAGCCTAAACTGACGGCTCGATGCATAGTGACAGAGTCATCTGCTAACAGAATTTTTGCCGAAGATTTCACGGACTTAGACATCTAACGTTAGTTTCATGGATTTTTCTTCTGAGTGCAAGACCTGTTGGGTATATACTGTAGAAGTAGGCAGGGAAAACTGTCTGGTGCGGTTTTCTTAAGGACGATCACATTTTGTCCTATGTTTTAAGAAAGGGAGTCCTGCCTGCAGATGGTGTGCATGCCGGCCGGTTTTTACAGGCTGGAAGCCTTATATCTGCATTTGAGGCCCATTATGTGGGTTTCTAGGACGCCCACCTCAATTTTTGAGGTCAAAATGAGCTCCTTGTGTCGGCCGAGACGGTTCCCTGCCATTCTTTTGTCTTGTAATTATGGGGCATAGAGTCTTAGACTTGAAGTAGATGAGCAGGGATTTAAGCTCAAATTTCGGAAATTTGAGAGACTTTAGAATCGATCAAAATGCTTCAGGCCCTGGGGCTGAGCAAGTAGATACGTCTTCGTCTTCCCTTCGTGAGTGGTCTGACCCAAGGCCAGCAAGCGAAAATAGCAGCCCACCCCAAAAAGCCTCTTGGAATTCTATCGATCTTTCTAAACCAGTTCCGCTTCAAGAAAAAACAAGCTTTAAAAACAAGAAACTCATTGCTGACTCGGCTTTAATGCCTCTTCGTGAGGGAATTGTTCAATCAAAGGTTTCAGATTCGAAATGGGCTATTCATCTTGCTCTCGAAGAAAGAAGGATGGATCGTGAAGGAAGTGTTGATTATCACAACAGCTACCGCAAGCACGAACTCTTAAAGGCCAAAACGGCTGAGTTCATGACCTCTTTGCAAAAGAACATTCGAGAAAACGCAGAAGTTTTTAATTCTAGCCGTCAGTCGGCCGCTCATCATGTGCATGTTTACAAGGTTTCACGCACGGAACATGATTTTATGCTTTACCGAAATTCGGTGAAGCTGATTGTTTCAGCTCAGCAAGCTGGAAAAATATTCTTTGCTTTTAATCAATACCTAGGAGACCTCTTTGCTCCTGGACGCAAACCAGTCTTTGAAATTCAAGCCTCTTGGGGTGCTCTCGATCAGCTTTACTGGAGCTATCGCGGAGAACGTTTGGAAAAGAGCGATGTTGTTCGATTTTTCTTTTCTGAATTTGTTCAGCAAAGCTATCGTTGAGTTTTAACTTTTTAGCTCCATTTTTTAGTCCAGCCTTGATGCAAACGATTCTTTAATTCCAAGAGTCCTTCTTCGGCATTCTGCGGGACAAAGTTATAAATGTCCTTGATGGCACCAGAGTTTAGACTGCAATTTAAAGGTTCCGGGTAACCCTCTCTGGGTAAGGGCGGTGTGTATTTTGTTTTCTTTATAAGATTGGTGTCTAGCTTGAAGGTTTGGGCGTAGGCGGAGATAAAGTCGTGTTCTGAATAACTCTTGGTAGAAGCCAAGTTGTAAAGAGCAGTCGGTTTGTTGTGGGCATTTAAATAGTTTTTAACAGAGCGAGCAATGTCACCAATATAAGTGTAACTACGGATTTGATTGATTCTAGCAGGAACCTCCTCACCTTCGATAAGTTGCTTTGATACTGAATTGATCCAATTTTGTTTAGGATAGAGAGGACACCCCATGGTCTCTCCGTAGACTTTGCCAAGGCGAAACGTTGCCGTGAAGGCTTTGTGATGGGTCGCTAGGCTTTCACCTTGGAATTTAGTCTTAGCCCAAACACTACTTGGTGAAGCAGTGTCCTGTTCGCTAAAGGGCCCCGCATTAGATGGATCGCCAGCGAAAATTTCATCAGTAGAAAAGTATATGAAGCGCATCTTAGATGCTAGAAGTTTGAAAAATATAGCTGCGGCGTTAAAGTTAAGAGCCTCAGCCTTTCCAGGCTCAAGCTGGCAACGAACTTTGTCATTAAAACCAGCGCAAAAAATGATGGCGTCTGGTGAGTATCGTTTGTTTTGAGCAAGAATTTCGTTTCCATCGTAGCAGTCCAGCGGGAGGCTGGTCACTCCATCAATGCGCGTGGGGGTAGTGAAGTATGTTCCAAAGACCTCAAAGTCATCACGCAAGTGGATGGCTAAAGCCGAACCAATGTAGCTAGAAACACCAATGATAAATACACGCTGAATTTTATTTTCGAATTCAAAAGAGGGGGTGCTGGTCTCTAAGTTCATGTTACTTTAAAAAGTTTACACGAATTTTGCCACAATTGGTCGGCGAGCACTTCTCTTTTTTCAGGACGAATCGCTGCTAGGGTTTCAAAGGTATTTAAAACAAATGCAGGTTGATTTTCTTTCCCACGGTTAGGAACAGGCGCAAGATACGGAGCGTCGGTTTCAATGAGTAGGCGATCAAGAGGAATCCATTTAGCGGTCTCGCGCAGTGAGTTAGCGTTCTTAAAGGTTAAAATTCCAGAGAAAGAAATGTGGAGGCCTCTGTCTAAAAAAGCCTTTGCCATTTCGTCGTTCTCGGCAAAGCAATGGAGTATTCCTGGATCAGAATGTTCTTTTATTTTTTCTCCATCGAGAGTTTCAAGAATTTCCTTGGCACTGTTTCTACAGTGAATGACCAAAGGCTTTGAAAGTTTCTTTGCTAATTGTATGTGAAAGCGAAAGGCGCTGTCTTGAATATCTCTTTCTGAATAGTCGTAAAAAAAATCTAAACCCGTTTCGCCAATTGCGTTCGCACTCTGGGCGCCTTTTTCGACTAAATCACGTAGCGAGGGACTCAGTGATTTTGCATCGTGCGGGTGGATGCCCGCACTCCAAATAAAGTTGAGATGTGGATATCTAACTCGAGCCTGCTCACAAAGATTTTGGCAGTTTTTAAGGCTCGCTTCATCGGCTGCAATAAAGCTTAACCCATGAACCTGAGACTTTTCCGCCAAATCGATTAAATCAAACGCCTTTTCTTTTAGATCTTCACCAGCCAAATGGGAGTGAGTATCAAAAAGCTTCATAAAAAGTCTATTCTCGGTCTTTAGGGTGACGCTGTCCTTTGTCGTCAGGGCCTGGATTATTGGGCGCGAATTTTCTAGTAACTTCGCTGGATGGATAGGTCTCCACCGCACCGCCTTCACCTCGAACAGCAACCATTCCCTTAAGGATGTCTAGTTTAACAACTTTGCCTTCTCCGTCGGGGGTGACTACAAATTTGCCCATCTTAGGCATCGTTTTTGCCAGTTCAACATAGTTCTCATGTTCGTAGCCTAGGCAACACAAGAGCCGTCCGCATTGTCCGTTGATGCTATCAGGGTCTAAAGACAGGCCCTGATCTTTGGCCATACGAATGCTCACGGGGTTGAAGTCGGGAATCCAGGTGCTGCAACAAGTGCTGAGTCCACACCTGCCGATTCCGCCAGATAATCTTGCTGCATCACGAATTCCAACCGATCGTAAGTCGACTTTCATTCCGAACTTTTGTCCGATGTCTTTGGACATTCCTTTGTAATCAAAGCGCTTGTTTTCGCTGCTGTAAAAGACAGTCAGTCCAAGCCCACCCTCAGATTTCTCACAATCAACCATTTTTACTCCGGGGACTTCGCGTCCAGCCAGGCGAGTATGAAAAAAGCGTTTTACCTCGGAGCGAAATTCATCTGTAGTTTTTTCCAAACGAACGTCTTGTTCGTTTGCAATTCTAATAACGGAGCGCATTTTTTCGTCGTCTTTTCGTTTTTCGCGAATTCTAGGAGGAACGCTTACCTGCCCGACTTTGATGCCTCCTCTTTGAGTTTGAACAACCACGAGGTCTTTTCGTTTGATGGGGAGTTCGTGAACATTGGCGAATTCATACATTCGTCCCGGCCATTGAAATTTAATTCTTACAACTTCTATTGTTTCCATAGTAGTCCTTGTCTTGCTTCTATCTTAAAGTTTAACCACTGAAGGGTGGCGTTGGAATAGGAACGCAAAGATAAAACAAATCGTTCCAATCCCTTAAAAAAATCGAGCACTCGACGAGCCTGTTGATGGTCGAATTGATGAAAGAGTCCTTTAGAGTTCTGCCACAAAAGTCCTTGAATCATAGAGATTTCTTCGAGAGCTTTTTTACGGTCTTTCCAGAAACTCTCTTCGTCACAGGGACAGGCAAAGGGAGCCTTTTCGGGGGCGCCCGCTTTGATCCAACTTTCTAGCTCTGACCATTCTTGTGAAATTTCAAGAGCCTCAGAGGATTGAGCTTCTAAAACATACTGATGGCATCTGGAGCGAATGGTGGCCATTAAAAGTTCGGGCTGTTTAGAGGTTAAAAGTAGAAAGCAGTTGGGGCGAGGTTCCTCGAGAATCTTTAAAAGAGCATTGGCAGCGGCCCCTTGTGAGGCGAAGAGTTTTTCTGCTTGATTGATCCAAATTACCCGATTGGCAGATAAATTCCCTTTAAGGGAAAGAAATCTAGAGAGCTCGCGAATTTGTTCAACGGCGTATCCATTTTCATTCTTGGGTTCTAGCCAAAATGCATCCGGGTGCGCGATTTCTGGGTCGTTTCGACGAAGTCTTAACAGGCGACAAGAGTCGCAGGTTCCGCAGGACATTTCTCCTGTAGATCTTTGGCTGCATTGCAGAGTCTCTAGGATAGAGTAGAAGTCGTTGTGTTGAGCGTCCAGTTGATGGGGCCCTAAAACTTTTAGAATAAGCGCATGACCGAGTCTGCCTCGATCATAAGCTCCCATAAGTTTGTGGGCTAAACTATTTTGCTTTTCAACCATTGAGTACAATCTTCTAGCAGCATTTCGCTAACTCTTTCCAGCTTTTGCGAGGCATCGATGACTTTGTATCTCAAGGGGTCTTTTGAGGCCTGCCTGAGGTAGGATTTGCGAATATTACTATGAAATTCAAGCCCAGCCGCTTCGATTCTATCGAGTTTTCCACCCTGCCGGGCTTTGACCCGTTCCAGGCCAATGTTTGGGTCAAGGTCGAAAACGTAGACTCTGTCGGGCAGTATGCCCTCGGTTGCCCAAAGGCTGATATCGGTAATGGGAGCCTCTCCAAGGCCCCTAGCCCAGCCTTGATAGGCTCGAGAGGCATCTATGAATCGATCGCAAAGAACGAGCTTGCCAGCCTTTAGCGCCGGTTTGATTTTTTTGTCGACGTGCTCAGCTCGCGCGGCCGCATAAAGAAGTGCTTCACAGCGAGCAGACATTGGATCTTCGCTGGGTTCAATCAAAAGGCTTCGGATTTTCTGTCCTAGAGGTGTTCCTCCGGGTTCCCAGCTAAGCAAAGCGGAGTGCCCTTGTTTTTCAAGGGCCTCCGCTAAGAGTTTGATTTGGGTGCTCTTGCCTGTGCCTTCGCCCCCTTCGAAACTGACAAAAAGTCCGCTTCGAAGATCGCTCACAGACCTAGTTCTGCATCAATGATACGTTGGAATTGTTGGAATGGCTGAGCTCCTGCTACCTTTTTACCATTTACGTAAAAAGTTGGAGTGGAGTTCACTCCGAGGCTTTCAGCATACTTTTTAGACTCTTCAACGGCTTCAGCCATTTTGGGGTCTGCAATGCAAGCTTCAAAAGCGGCCATGTCTAGGCCAAGCTCTTTAGCCCATTTCTTGAAGTTCTCGTCGCTAAGGTCTCTTTGATTTTCAAAAGCCTTGTCGTGAAATCCCCAGAACTTCTCTTGCTTGTTAGCACAGTTAGAAGCAATGGCTGCAGGTGTTGCAGCAGGGTGACTTGGAAGTGGTAAGTGGTGAAAAACAATAGCTACCTTGTCGCCATAGTGTTGGTGAATTTGATCCACGCTTGCTTTTGCTCTCGAGCAAAATGGGCATTGGAAATCACTGAATTCGTGAATCACTACTTTGGCTTTAGGGTTGCCAAGGATTGGAGCGTCTTTGGGTGTTTTGATTTCAACACGCGGCTCTTCAAGCATGACTTTAACCTTTGCAGAAGCCATTAGCCCCTGCATAAACAAATCACGTGCAGACTGTCTCTCTTGTTGAGTTAAGTAGCCACGAATTTCTTCTTTTGTGATTTTTCGCGTTTTTCCGGTAACAGGATCTTTGTAGCCCTTTTCAAGATTGTTCTCTTTGATGAAGGCAGCAATCTTTTCGTCGCTGACAGTTACGTTGTTCGTAGCTTTAGCCATCAACTCTTCTGGAGAGCCAACGCCTTGTTTCTCGGCTTCCGCTTTTAATAGCTTGTTAAGCAAAACATGCTCGGCGCTTCTTTGATAAAGCTCCACGGCTTCTTCATTAAGACTCTTTAGGCGAGCCTCTACGAATTCAGTAACGTCTTTAGCTGTGACGGTTCCACCTTCGTATTTGATGATGACGCTGTTATCGGAAAGCGGAGTTACAATGTCTGCTTTTTTGCCTGTACAAGACGCAAATAAAGCAAGAGTGAAAACCGCTGTAAGAATCATTGCTGGACGTTTCATAGATTTCTCCTTAAACATAAGCTTAGACAATACCGCCTTATCGGAAGCAACGCGACCTAGCATGAGTGCTTTATGGATCTAGTTGCTGGCGCAATGCAGAAAAGCGGGGTTTTTTAGGGGCCTAGGTGTCATCTTTTAGGAAGCGCTCGATGAATAAAGTGTGTTCATCTTTATAATCAAAAACTCTGGAGTTAGAAACGATGTCTCCCACTCGAACTCCCGTTTTTAAACGATAGATAAAAAAGGCTTCAACGGCAATGACAAGCATTCCCACAGCCAATAAAGCCCAGCTAAATACGGAATTCCATAGAAACGCAAATGAAATTACAGCAAAGGGCAGGTTCCGGATCAGGCTATTATAGGTGCCGATAGCCCTTCCCTTGGAGACTTCAATTGTGTGTAGGCCGAGAAGCCATTTTCCAGGTGATTGGCCTCTTCCGGCGCATTCCACGCGGGACCAAAGTAACAATTCAAGTGGCAATAAAGCAGGGCCCCAAAACCAACTACCCAGAGCGCAGGCACAATGAATTAAAGCAAAATCGATCAACTTTGCCCAAATTCGATTGTTGAAGTTAGGTCCGTTTGATCCAGTAATTAAAGGCTGTTTTGCTAACTGTGGGTGCCTTGTTACTTTTCGAGGGACTTCATGGGCAGCAAACACGTTCTAGACCTCCTGAGGAATGATGTGCAACAATAGCACCAAATCTTCATCGGCACGAATATCAATTGGCACAATAGCTAGGCGCATTTTCCCTTTTTCCCACTTTTCAAGTTGGGAGCTATCAAAATAAAGAATCTGTTCAGAATCTAGGTCCAAAGCACCGCTTTTTAGGTTGATTTGAGCTCCGGGTCCGGCCCAGTGTTCTACAATGAAACGGTGGTTATCGGGTAGTAGCACGGAATCTTTTCGGGATAGGCAGATCATCTCAGTCCGAAAACTGTGTCGATTAATCAAAGGCACCTGGGCGCCGTGTATTCGAAAAGCTCGGATGGAATCTCTGATATCAATGGCGCTTCGGCTTTGAAATCCACTTAGGTTGAGTTTGGATCTCCAAAAGAAAACACCACTGGCCGCAAGCAATGTTATGAATCCAGTGCTTAAGAGGAAGATGGGAATCGTGCTTAGATGGGCTTTCAAGGAGAATAGTGCCAGTGACCATCCTAGGCCCATCCCAAACACAAAAACGCCTTCTACTCCTAAGAATCTAAAGGTTCGATCTAAACGGTTCTTAATGTTTGCGTCATGGACGGAAAGATCCCTCATAGAATTTATTTTAATCTATGTCGGATGGTTTAAAACATAAAGTATGGCAAGAACTAGCGTCAAAAGTAGAGAAAAAGCACGGAGTGTTGACGATTCCAAGGTGACTATGACTGAAATCGTGCTCCCCCAGCATACAAACGCACTTGGAACTGTTTTTGGGGGGACTGTGATGAGCTGGATTGATGTGGCCGCTTCGGTCGCCGCTCAACGACACGCGGGCAGTATTTGTGTGACTGCTTCCATAGATGAGCTCCATTTTTTGAAGGGTGTAAAACAAGGCGAAATCGTCACCATCGAAGCTAACTTAACCTGCGTAAACAACACCAGTTGCGAAGTCATGGTGGTGGTGAGTGCTGAAAACCCCATTAAGCGCACAAAATTCTATACTACTAAAGCGTTGCTCACTTTCGTTTCTTTGGATAGCAAAGGAGTCCCTACCCCTATGCCGCCTTTGATCACAGAAGGAGCTAAACAGAAAACCTTAGAGAAGCAGGCAAAAATTCGTAGGGATCACAGAAAAAAATTGAAAGCCGCATTGTTAAAAGAATCTAAGGAACTACTGAGTTGAGTTCTTATTCCTGGCGACAACTTCCCTCGCTTATAGACAATTACATTTACCTTGTTGAGAACACTGACACTGGGCAATGCATTGTGGTTGATCCCGGGGAGGCTGCTCCTGTCCTGGATTTCTTTAAAAAAGACAGCTCGAAGAAACCTGTGGCAATTTTTTTAACTCATCATCATGGCGACCATACCGATGGAGTGAAGGGCATCTTGGATGTTTTTGATGTTCCGGTAAAGGGCAACGAGGCAGATTTAGATCGAATTCCTTCGCTTTCTAAAACGATAAACCCAGGGGAAAGTTTTGATTGTCTAGGGCTTAGTTGGGAAACAATAGCCTGTGATGGGCACACTCTTAATCAAATGGCTTTCTATTGCCAGGGGCAAAACTGGCTATTTAGTGGAGACACTGTGTTTAGCTTAGGGTGCGGTCGATTGTTTGAGGGGAGTCCCGCACAAATGCTAGAAAGCCTAGAGTCGATAGCAAAGCTTCCCGATGAAACCCTTATTTTTATTCCGCATGAATATACTCTTCATAATTTGAATTTTAGTTTGAGTATTCTGAAGGATGATTCAGAATTGCTTTCTTTGAAAAGAGAGCTGGAATCAAGCTCTGGCCCTACCGTTCCTACTAGTTTAAGATTTGAGCGCAAGAACAATCTTTTCTTCAGAACTCAGGATCCAGTTCTGAAACAAGCTTTGAATTTGCCAGATGCTTCGGCACTAGAGATTTTTACAGAGCTTCGAAAGCGCAGAGATAATTTTTAGAGCTCAATTAGGGTTTTATTTTTTCGAGGCGTTCTAAACTTTTTAAAAGCTTATTCATCCAAGATGATTTCTTCTCTTTTTTTGAAGAATTAAAATCGTCAACTAGTTTTTGAAGGTGCTTGCTCATCGCAGAAATGGAAACATGGGGTGGAAAAGGTTCGGGGTTTAGCACCCGCCAAGCGGCATCTTTGGATTGAAAGTCGACTAAGAATTCCATGTGTTCCATTCGAACTGTAGCTGATGGATCGATAACCTCTTGCCCACTTGTGATTGTGCCCCAGACTTTGTAGTTCACTTTAAAGCATTGGGCGGTTTTGCTAGACTTGGCAGGGCACGGGATGGCCTTAAAATCGTAGGAATCAGTCAATACGGCCATGTCCCAGCCTGCTTCGCCTTCCCAAGCCGTTAGAAAACTTGGGTTGAAAACGGAGTTCTTCCCACCGAGGCGCCCGCCAAGGTAGTCGTTTTCCAGAAAGCATTTGATGACCTCAGGGGCAGAAGCTTGTTTGAGGCCAGATTGGTTACAAACCATAGCGCCTGTAATTTCAGACACTAAGAACAAAGCTAAACCTAAACTTAATGTGCTCTTGTTCATCATTTAACCCACCCTCTTCGTTAACTTCATTACGCTACTTATATGAGAACTTCGGTCACATTTTACTATTTCCTTACATTTGTGGGCATATTATTTTTTGTAAGTATTCAGGAGGACGCTCAGGCTGTTAGCCAGCAACATGTTGCTCCACAGGGTCATCCCGATTTTAATCAAAACCAATTTCAATTTGGTAGCCTCGAAGATTTACGTCGAGACAATATCCTTAAGTTTGTTGAATCCAAGATTCCAATTGGAGATTACGAATGGGGAAAGCCCCCTCCAGATAATGGGACTGATTATGATTGTTCTGGTTTGGTGTCTGCGGCCATTCAGGAAGCTATAGGAAAGGACCCTTTCAAAAGTGATCGAATGACCACTGTAACCTTTAAAGAGGAATTGGATGAGAAAGGAGCCAAGATTGACTGCGCTCAAGCCAAGCCGGGAGATATTATTTGGTGGCAGGGGCATATTGGTCTAGTTAGTAAACCGGAGCAAGGGCTGTTCATAGGGGCTCAAAGCGCAAAACTAAATATGACCGAAGCGAGTTATGAAACTGGCCACTGGGGAGCTAAAGCAGGCAAGGCTTGCTATAAGAATGTCTACCTTCAAGAACTCTAAACAGCTCTTAAAAGCAGAGAAAAGCCCATACCGCCGCTCACGCAAAGCGTGGCCAACCCTAAGCCTTGTTCCGAAGCTTTAATTTGATGAACCAGAGTTGTGGTAATTCTAGCACCTGTGGCACCAATAGGGTGCCCTAAAGCAATCGCTCCCCCTCTTGGGTTGAGCTTATCCTCAGAGATCTTTAAAGTTCGTTGGCAGGCAATCACTTGAGCTGCAAAGGCTTCGTTGAGTTCAACGGCTGCAAGTTGATTCATCTTTACGTTAAAGCTGCTTAAAAGATCCTGGGTTGCTGAAACCGGACCTAGGCCCATTCGTTGAGGGGCTAAGGCCGTTATGGAATAGCCCAACACTTCGACCATAGAGTAATCGTTTTTCTTAGAGCTGAGCAAAAGCCAAGAGGCTCCATCGGTAATTCCCGAAGAGTTTCCGGCGGTAATCGTGCCTTTTTCATTAAAGACAGGAGCTAAGGTGGAAAGAGATTCAGCGCTGCTGTCAAAACGGACGTGTTCGTCTTTTTCTAAGCCTTCGTTTTTGCCTTCAGCAGCGATGGACAGGATTTCATCGTTATAAAGGCCTGCTTCAATGGCAGCCTTTGCTCGCAATTGAGATTTTAATGCGTATTCGTCTTGTTCCTTGCGGCTGATTTTGAACTCTCTTACCAAGTTATTCTCGACGGTTTGTCCCATGACCATGTCGGACATTGGACAGAAAAAGCCATCTTGATACATTCCATCGATGATCCGATCGTTTCCTAGTCGTTGGCCCCATCTTGCGTTGGCTAAAAGATAAGGCGTATTGGACATGGATTCGACTCCCCCAGCCCAAACTTTTTCGGCTTGGCCTAATTGAATTTTGTCTACTCCGGTCATGATGGCAGTGAGTCCAGAGGCACATGCTTGATTGAGTGTGTATGCGGGGATGTTCTCATTTAGCCCAGAAAAAATAGTGGCTTGTCTTGCGGTGTTGGGGCCGGCGCCAGCCTGTCTGGCGTGTCCTAAGAAAACCGAATCCACTTCAGAGGTTTTCGACTTAGCGATGGCACTTTTAAGAAGCTTCGCAGCCAGTTGCCCTGCGCTTAGATGTTTAAGGCTTCCCCCGAAGCGTCCAATAGGACTCCGAAAAGCAGCGTTGATATAAACAGGTCGTAATAGTTTTGTTTGGACTTTTGCCATGGCAAAAGCGAGTCTACCCCAGAAGGGTTCGACTTGAATCTATTTTCTAATTGCACTGCGCAATCTTAGCGCGCTGCAAATAGTAAAACTCGAAGGCACCCTGTCTTTAGTGATAAAATCACTGCCAGTGACTGATTTTGTAGAATATCCCCAAGGGAACGTGCTTTTAAGAGACCTTCGATGGAAATACCCAGTTATTTCTCATGGAGAAGGAGTTTATCTCTTTGATACTTTGGGAAACCAATACATCGATGGGTGCGGAGGAGCTTTTGTTTCTTGTTTGGGGCACAATAACTCCGATATTGTCGAAGCTGTTTTTGAGCAATGCAAAAAAGTTGCCTACATAAACGGAAAGCATTTTACCTCGCAAGCGAGCGAGGATTTGGCTACGCTGATTGCATCGCTCTCTCCCCCCGGTTTGAACAAAGTAGCCATGCTCAATTCTGGATCTGATGCTGTGGAAGCAGCTTTAAAGTTTGCCCTTCAGGTTCACGCAGAAAAGGGCAATCTGAAAAAGAAGAAAATCATCGCCCGCACACCGGGTTATCACGGCAATACTTTTATGGCTCTTTCGATGTCGGCTCGACCCGCGTATAAGAAATTCTTCGGGATGCACTTGTCGCCGATTCTATTTGTTGATGCCTGTTATGAATACCGTAATCAGGTGCCGGGAGATTACTTTTCTACCGGAGCAGATTTTTACATCAAACAACTCGAGGATTTGATTCAAAAAGAGAATCCCGAAGAAATTGCTGCTTTAATTGTTGAGCCTATGGGAGCTTCTTCAACTTTGGGGTCTTTACCTCCGAATGGGTTTTTGGAGCGAATGCAAAAACTTTGCGAAAAACACAATATTCTTACTATTTCTGATGAGGTGGCTTGTGGATCGGGACGCACTGGAAAGTTCTATGCTTCTCAGCATTGGAACTTTGAGCCCGATGTGATGGTTTTAGGGAAGTCCATCAATGCCGGCTATATGCCTTTGGCATTGGTGATTGTTCAACAAAAGCATTTAGACGTGATTCATCAAAACTCTGGTTCCTATTTGCACGCTCAAACCTACTTGCAAAGTCCGGGAGTGGCTGCGTGTGGGCTGGCAGTTGTTCAAAAAATCTTAAAAGAAGGTTTAATGGATAATTGCACAAAAATTGGTAGCTACATTCAAGATCAATTGATGGAACGTTTGAAGGAACACCCTCATGTCGGATTTATAACGGGCAAAGGGATGATGATGGGTGTTGAGTTTGTAAAAGATCGTTCAAGCAAAAAAGCCTTTGATCGAAAAGAGAAGGTCGCAGAAGGTTTAGCGGCCACGGCCTTTAAGAATGGTGCCATAGTTTGGGTGAGCACTGGAATGGCCGATGATGTAAATGGAGATGGTTGGGTGGTAGCCCCACCCTATATCATGGATCAAGCTCATGCTGACGAACTAGTCGATAAGCTTGTGAACTCAATTGAGGAGTATTTTAAAAAATGACTAAGTTAGTTTCTTTAAAGGAAGCTGTTGCTGAATGTGTTCAAGACGAAGACACTCTTGTGATCGAAGGTTTTACGCACTTGATTTGCCATGCAGCTGGACATGAAATCATTCGACAAAAGAAGAAGAATCTGACTTTAGCCCGATTAACCCCAGACACTGTTTATGATCAAATGATTGAAGCTGGGGTTTGTAAGAAGCTTGTGTTTAGCTGGGCGGGGAATCCTGGAGTGGGTTCCTTGCATGCTGTTAGACGTCACACAGAGGCTAAATACACAGAGCGCATTGAACTAGAGGAATATTCCCATGGCGGTATGATGACTCGGCTTCAGGCGGGTTCCATGGGGCAGCCATTTGGGATGATTCAATCCTTCAATGGAACGGACATTCCAAAAGTGAATCCTGCAATTAAGGAGATCACCTGTCCCTACACTCAAAAGAAAATACAAACGGTTCCCGCTCTTAATCCCGACGTTTGTGTGGTTCATGTTCAAAGAGCTGACAAAAATGGAAATGCTCAAGTTTGGGGTTTGATGGGAACCCAAAAAGAAAGTGCGTTTGCTGCAAAGAAAGTTATTGTTGTTGCCGAAGAAATCGTCGAGGCTTCCGTAATTAGGCGAGACCCAAACCGAACTTTGATTCCCGAGGTGATTGTCGATTGTGTGGTTCACGAGCCTTGGGGATGTCACCCTAGTTTTGCTCAAGGTTACTATGATCGTGATAATGATTTTTATGTAAATTGGGATGTTATTTCTCGTGACTCTAAAACTTATGCAGATTGGTTAAATGAATTCGTCTATTCTTCCGAGAATCACGCAGACTATATGAAAAAATTGGGAACCAAGACCATGGAGAGATTGAAGGCCAAGTCTCGTATGTGCGAAGGAGTGGATTATGGATATTAAACCTTCCGAGCGCATGGTGTGCCGAGCTGCTGAAGAGCTTGCTAACAAAGAAGTCGTCTTTGTTGGTATCGGCCTACCAAATGTGGCTTGCAATTTAGCCAAAGAAACTCACGCGCCCGAACTCTTTATGATTTACGAATCAGGAGCTGTTGGAACTCTGCCAGAACGATTGCCGGTTTCAATCGGTGATCCAGCTTTGGTGACGGACTCTGCTAGCATTTGCTCTGTGGCCGATATCTTTCAATGCTACCTTCAGCGAGGCAATATTTCGGTTGGTTTCTTGAGTGGTGCGCAAATTGATCGTTATGGAAATTTGAACACCACGGCTATTGGTGGTGATTACAGCAACCCTAAGGTCAGGCTTCCTGGCTCGGGCGGTGCCTGCGAGATTGCTATTCACTCTAAGAAAGTTTTTATCATTATGCGTCTCAATGACCGTGCCTTTGTTGAGAAGTGTGACTTCATCACAAGTGTTGGACGAAAGGTTGGAGAGCAAACAAGAAGCCAACTGGGTTGCCCTGGGGCCGGCCCAGTTAAAGTGATTACTGATATGTGCGTGATGGACTTTAATGATCAAGAAGAAATGATTGTTACGGAACTTTTCCCGGGTGTGAGCAAAGAGCAAGTTCAAGCTAAATGTGGCTTCAAACTCAACTTCAGCGATAAGCTAAAAGAACTTAAAGACCCCCCTGAAGGTCATATTCGCTTACTCCGAGACAAGCTAGATCCTAAAGGTATGTATATTTAGGATCGCTTGACCCGGCGAAAGCTTTTGAGCAGATGCTCTAATCTTTAAGAATAATTTGCCCAACCTCTAGAATAGTATCAAAGGCTTCGGCCTCATTGCTCTTTAGAATCTCGGAAAGCTGCGCTTGCACTTGGCTTAGGTTAATTTCTAGATCCGAATCTCTTAAAAAATAGTGCTCACCACTTGTGTCCGCACGCAACGGCACGGTCAGTCCCATTAGACTCTGACGAATTAATGATCTGATGACTCCTTTACGCTGGTCAGTTGAAATGTGGGTGTTGTCTTCACTGGTGATTTGAATCTTAGAGATCTTCGGCATTGCTTCCATGGCGCTATAAGCCTCTTCCAGTGACAACGCTCTCAATTTTGAAGTCGAGACAAGGGCTTTCGCAATCTCTTCGGGGTTAAAGTTTAGTTTGTAGGGAGCTACCTTAAGTGGGTAATTGTAGATAATGGCGTCGGCCGTTTCAAATTTGAACTCACAAGTTCCGAACAAGGTGTAAGTCATTTGGAGGCCGTAACTATCCATCAAGCGTTCCTCTGCATCTTCGATGCTGAGTCGACTTTCAAAGGAGGGTCTTCCGGCCAACTCAAAAGGCGTATGCGTGCCAGGTAAAAGGGAACTGTCTTTAGAGGCCTCAGAACTAACAGCGATTCTGTTGGCCGTAGCATCACGCAAAGGCAGTTTTTCAACTTTTAGTGAAGGGTTTGCTTTCTTGTAGGCTTCGGTCAATCGAGTCCACGAGATTTGATAGCCAACGTGGGCCGTGTTTCCTTCGTATAAGGCTTCTTCCGCCAACTCCTCCTTGGTGCTTAGGAAGTATTTCTTCAACATGGCGAGGTCACTTTTATTTTTCTCTGTCATCTTTTCACTTGGAATTGATTCGTTTTCGGCAATCTTTGAGCGAATAATATCAAGAATATTGAACTTTGAATCTATCGAATGGCAATGCATTTTGCTCATATTCTCGGCTATGGAGTGAATCGTTCGATTCCCGCTGGAGGGAGGTAACACGTAAATGGTTTCACAGGTCTTATCTGTGAAATATCCGCTATCAATTGAAGCACTGGCGTTCTTGGGTTTGTGAATTACTTTTCCATTGGAGCATTCATTGCTTTGAACGGGGGTCGAAAAAGCGGATATTGAAAAGGCTCCTAATGCTGAAAGGACG
>Ga0100403_1000096_pt1 | contig 77930 bp, 58 predicted proteins | sample CryGeymet201501t_FD_83663 | JGI IMG/M metagenome (GOLD analysis project Ga0100403, IMG submission 83663) | Groundwater microbial communities from Crystal Geyser aquifers in Utah, USA - Crystal Geyser metaG 2015-01t | ecosystem: Environmental > Aquatic > Deep subsurface > Groundwater | place...
CTAAACCTCCCTAGATCTGAATTTTGCAATTACAAATCTATACGGATTTTTAACAAATGGCTCGCTTTTGCCTTTTTTCAATTAGCTAGGAATAGTTTTACCCACTTGATGTCGAGAAGAGCCAAGATGCCCCACCCTTAACAAAAGCTTAACTTCTATATAACAGCTAAGTAGCCGATACTATTTAATGATGAGAATCCGAAAGGCACTCCGGAGAACATGGATTTTCATGGCTCTTTTGCCTGGATTCAATGCTGAAGTCTCACTAGCAACGTCTCATAAAGAAGCGGCCGTTTGTCGTCTAAGATGGAAAACCTACCTACTCAACAACCAAGCGACGGAGGCCAATGAAGCTCGGTGGAAGCAGACCGTCCTAAACTACCATGAATACAAGAAGGCTAACCCCAACAGCAACTTCTACTCTTACTCTATTTTTAAACAAACATTGAACGATGTTCCCGTTGAACATCCAAAGTTTTTCGATGAACTAGAGGCCATTGCAGTTTCGGGCGAGAGCTCAAACATCCTAGCTGTACCAAGCGATAAGCTTCATCAGGCAAAATTTCCTGATTACAACTTGAAGGGTCTAAAAGAAGCTGCTCAAAAGGATGGTTCTTCTGATTTCGCCAACCAATTTTATATCTTTCAAAGAGAAAACCCTGGCAATCCAGATACTCGCATCTACATTAATCCAGAAAGTAGCAAGGCATCATCAGTTCTAAAGTTCCTTGTCGATGAAGTCCTTAAAAATCCGGAAAAATACCCAACTGTAAGCAGCGTTAAGATTGCCGGTCCGGATGCAATCAGAACTCGTACTGATGGGATTGTGATGTACCTACAAAGAGAAGACCTTGATAAAGTTCTGAACGCTTTAAAGGATTATCAAATACAAAACCCTCGATATTTCGACAACCAAGTTACCGCCGCCTCTCAGCAAGTTAGCCAAGGAATCTCCGTTGCTCCAGAGCTTCCAATAGGCGCCAGCTACAACGAAAACATTTCAAGACTGGTTGATCAGGCTACCGATGCAGCGATCACACATGGGGACAATGAAAGTGAATTCTTGGCCCGTATTGAAAATACTATGGGAAGGTTGGGAATTGACCCACAACGACCCTATCAAATTTCAGACATTGCACCCCAGAATGCAAACGAGATAAGTAACAAGGTGGCGTCCGTAGATTCTGATCTTTTTTTCAATCAATCTGTAGAATTCGTTACCGACTTAAACCAACATCCAGAGAGAGTTTCTCCAAAGGGACCTTTCGGGGATCTACTGGATGCTAAGACTTTCCAGGAGGTTTTAACGGAGAAAAGCCAGTCCATCCTTAATCGAAACCCAGCAGGAAACACTGCCAATCCATTCAACGAAGCGTTTGGGATAGATTCGCAGGAAATGGAAGTTCAACTTGAGGCAATAGACGCTCTCTCAGAGGCCGTCATTCAAAGCAGAAGAAAATTGATTTCTCCCTTTGCTCCTGAGCTTAAATCTAAAGATTTATCGCTTATGAAAGAAGAAATCTCTGAAAAACTGATCGAAGAGGGCCCTCAAGCACTCAATGAAGCCTCACTGTGGCAATGGCTAGACACCCAATTACTTCAAGCGAATCTATCTCGCTAAAAATTATACTTCAGGCAATGGGATGAACTCTGTTTCTAGAGGAACGTTTGGAAACAATCCTTCACGCCACTGCCTTTTAGCTTCTTCTATCCGCTCCTTCGAAGAAGAAACAAAGTTCCACCACACATGACGAGGTCCCTCTAAAGGCGCCCCACCTAGTAGCATGACTCTCAACTTGGTTCTCGCCTTCACGCTGATCTCATCGCCTGGACGAAGAATAAGAAGTTGTCCGGCCTCATAAGATGTTCCGGCAATTTCTAACTCTCCTTGAAGTGCATACAAAGCCCTCTCCTCAACAATTTTAGGAACAGGAAGAGTCGCTCCAGATTCCATGCTTATATCTGCGTACAAAGTATCTGAAAATGTCTTCACAGGAGAACTCATCCCATAGAGATTCCCACAAATGAGCCTTACAATCTTTCCCTCGTCTTCTAAACAAGGCAAAGACTCTTTTGTGTAATTGTTAAAACTGCTCTCACGCTCTTCTTCGCTTTTAGGTAAGGCAATCCAAGATTGCATACCAAACAAATCAGAGGGCTTCTCGCGAACATCTTGACCTATGCGTTCTGAATGAACGACTCCTGAACCAGCCGTCATCAAGTTAACTTCACCGGGCTTTATCCTCTGGTAAAAACCCAAGCTGTCCCGGTGATCCAATGTTCCGCTCAATAGATACGTCACAGTTGATAGACCAATATGAGGATGTGGCCGCACGTCGACTCCTTGCCCGGTGATAAACTCGCCAGGCCCCATTTGATCTAAAAAGATAAAAGGCCCAACCATACGCCTTTGCTTGGATGGCAAGGCCCGCTTCACCTCAAAATTACCAATATCACCGGTGCGTGGGACAATGACTTGTTCAATGCCAGAACAATCATTGGCCTGACAATCGGGATCTTCTACTTGAAATCGACTCATGAACTAATTTTAGAACAGAGAGACGCATACTTTCAACAACACAGTGCTTCGTTAAAGTTGAGAGCTCACTTTAAGTTCCTGTGGTGTGGAAAAAGCCCCCTAGCCCACTTATAACTAAGAACATGTCTGAAAGACCAAAAGGGCCACCTAGTTTAGAAGAAATCAAAGCAAGGGCCAACCGGCCCCAGAAAGCTGTGGTTACAGCCGGCATGCCTTACTCCAATGGCCCTATTCACATTGGTCACCTAGCGGGAGCTCATGTGCCGCCCGACGTCTACGCACGCTGGCTGCGCATGCTCATCGGAGCTGAAAACGTTTTGTTTGTTTGTGGCTCAGATGATCACGGTTCAACCAGTGAACTGGCAGCCATCAAGGCTGGAAAATCCGTTAAAGATTTTATTTCGGGAATTCGAGACCAACAGAAAAAGACCTTTGATGCTTACAAAATCGCTTTTGATACCTACACAGGGACTTCTCACCCAGAATGTTTCCCCATTCACAAAGAAGTCACCCAGACTCTGATTCGAAAACTGCACAAGAATGGCATGCTTGAGAAAAAAGTTAGCAAGCAATGGTTTGACGAAAAACTAAATCGCTTCTTGCAAGATCGCTTTGTTAACGGAAAATGCCCCAAATGCGACAACACCAAAGCATTTAGTGACGAGTGCGACAATTGCGGAGCTCAATACGACCCTTCAGAACTTTTAAACCCCGTGAGCACCCTTAGCGATGCCACTCCAGTGCTAAAAGACACCACCCATTGGTGGCTTGATTTATGGAAAGTCGGAGATGAGTTAAAAACTTGGATTGAATCTAAAAAGAAGAATTGGCGTGCGGGTGTTTTCAAACAAGCTTTAGACACAGTGACTCCTGCCTTCCAATTTTCAAACACCTACGAAGCCCGTTACAAAGAACTCAAGGCAGAACTTCCCAGCCACAAGAGTCGCTATGCCCCAGGCAAGAAAGTGGTTGTTCTGTGCGAAAGCAAAGCAGACATGAAAAAGGCCTTTGATCAATTGAAATTGGAAGGGATGGATTGCGAAGTTCTCAACGCTTGGGCGCTGCGATCTATTTCAAGGGACGTGGCATGGGGAATTCCTATGCCCGAAGACCTTGATCCCGAGATGAAGGATAAAACTTTCTATGTTTGGCCCGAATCTTTGATTGCCCCCATTGCCTTCACCAAAGTCGCACTCAAAGCAAAGGGCCGAGACCCCAACGAATCTGAGTCGTTTTGGTGTAATCCTGAAGCCAAGATTTATCAGTTCATTGGCCAAGACAACATTTACTTTTACACGCTCATGCAAGGCGCTCTTTGGCTTGGTTCGCAGTCAGAAATTCACAGACAGCCCCTAGCAGGAGAGCTACAACTGACCGATGTCTATTCGAATTACCACCTGACCATCGATGGCGATAAAATGAGCAAATCTAAAGGTAACTTTTACACAGCGGATGAGCTCATTAACGAAAAAGGCTATCACCCAGATCAAATTCGTTATTTTCTTTCAATACTAAGTATTTCAGAAAAAAATTCTAATTTTGATTTCAAAACTTTTGAAGAGCGAAATAAATTTCTGGCTGGCCCACTTAACGCGGCCTTCGAAAAACCCATCTCGGCTTGCCACTCTAAATACAATGGAAAAGTTCCCGACGGAGATCTCAACCCGAAAGTTGCCCAAGAAACAACCAAGCTCATTCAAAAATACATTAAAGCCATGGAACGGATTGAATACCCACAACTACTCTTTGCCATTGAAAACTATGCCCGACTGGTAAACTCTATGTTCACCCAGTTCAAGCCACACGACGATCGCGCCCCCGAAAAAGAGCGTAACGATGCACTCTACTCTTGTTTTTACGTCCTAAAGAACATAACCATTATGCTTCATCCCTTTGTTCCCGAAACCATGGACAAGCTAAGGGTGTCGCTCAACCTTCCTGAAAGCGTCTACTCTTTTGATGAACTGGGCACCGAGCTGAAGGCAGGACATCCAATTGGAACACAGCAAAGTTATTTTCCCGCTGTAGATTAGAACTTGTCGGGCCGCAAAACCTCTACATCTGTAAGGAATAAGACCATCGCGTAGTTTTCATAATAAGTTTGCTTCAGATGGAGCGATAGCTTCTTAGCAATTTCTTCAGTGCAAATAGCTTCTATTCGAATGTTCTTGTCTGTTTCATGGTTAGCATCACGCAAACCAGACTGCCCACTACCTCTAGCATCTAGAATAGTGTAGCCACTAATTTTATAGAGCTTCAACTCCTGCTCGATAGCATCTTCCATAATAGATTCTGTAATAATTGTGAGAAGTTTACGTTTGTGAAATTCCATAATTAAAAACCTTCTAAAATCAATTTAAGCTTCTCTGCTAAAAAATAATAGATCGGAATGCCTAAGACAACATTGAATGGGAAAGTAACTCCCAAAGAAGCCGTTAGAGAAAGAGTTGGGTTTGAGGAAGGCACGGAGGTTCGCATTGCCGCTGGAACTGCGATATAAGAGGCACTCGCCGCCAAAGTGCCCAACACGGTCACACCACCGATACTCAAACCAAGAAGAAACCCTAGGTAAATTCCAATCAACGAAAAAAACAAAGGGGTAACAATACCAAAGACCAAAAGGAAAGTTCCATACTTCTTCAAGCTGGCAAACTGAGAGGCCACAACCAATCCCATTTCCATGAGAAACAAAGCAAGAATTCCTTTAAAGGGATTAAAAAATAAGGGTCCAATGGACTCCAACCCCTTTTGACCAGCCAAGCAACCGATGATCAAGCCACCAACTAAAAACACGATGCTCTTTCCTAAAAAAACTTCATGAGCAAATTTTTTCCAATTCATTGACCTATCCAGGCCACGGGCAAGGACAATCCCCACAATGATTGCTGGAATTTCGAGTATCACAACAAACAAAGACATGTGTTCTTCAAAAAAAACCTGTCGAGCTTCCAAAAAGGAAACTACCACTGCAAAGGTCCCAACACTTACCGAGCCATAGTGGGCGGCAATGGAAGCGGCATCTACACGTCTAAACTTACCAATCTTGAGTAAGATCGGAAAAACCAAGAGAGGCAGAAGAAACCCCATCATCGCTACAGCCACAATTTGAGGCAATAAAACTGAAAAATGTTGAGAAGCTAATTCTTGCCCTCCCTTTAAGCCAATAGCTAGGAGTAAAAGAGCACTCAACAGATCATACACCGCTGAAGGCAGCCTTAAATTAGACTTCAACAAGCCTGCAACTAAACCTAAGAGAAAAAACAGTATTACAACGTCAATCATTTTTTCAATCCTAGTACTAAACTATAAAAGTCTTCATTTCACCCTTTGAATCCATGTAACCGCGATACATTGCAGGTGTGTTATAGGCCCAGGCGCCTATTCGTTCTTTAGTGATACAGATAAAACCACCATCACCATGAAAGCGCTCTACTTCACGCAGAGTGTTGCTGAGCGCAGTCTCAATCGTAACTGGGCGCGAATAAGCTTGGGCCAAATGCTTCGCAGCAGCAGCCATTAAAAAAGCCTCTCCCACTCCAGTAGCAGAACAAGAAAGAGATTCGTTATCAGCCCAATACCCAGCACCAGGAATGGGGCTATCCCCTACTCGGCCAATGGGCTTATTAACTCGACCACCTGTTGAGGTAACAGCACAAAGATTGGAGTTCTTATCGATTGCAACCACCCCAACGGTACCAATTTTGTCACGCAGGTTTTGCGCCTCATCCTCTTCAGTTTCAGAATCATGATCCGTACTCATTCCATCGGAACTTCTGGCTTTAGCTCTAGCTAACTGAGTCCTTCGAGATTCAATAATAAATGCATTCTCATCTTCATGAACTTCAATGCCATTCTCTCGAGCTAATTTTTCAGCTCCTTCTGAAGTCAGTAAAACTGCCGAACTTTTTTCTAAAATGAGTCGAGCAACCTGAGACGGGTGCAACACCCCTCGAAGGTCAGTCACACCACCAGCCTTGAGATCCTCGCCACGCATGACTCCAGCATCGGTGCGAATGCAACCCTGGGAATTAAGCACAGCACCCGGTCCACCAGCATTGAACAATGGGGACTCTTCCAGGACAGCAACCGCCTTCATAACAGCATCAATGGCCTTCGCTCCTTGCTTGAGCTCAGCCCATCCAGCCTTCAAAGAATTCTCTAAAACCTCATGGAACTTACGCGACTGACTCGAAGTCATTTGCGCCGGTGCGCCCGCGCCCCCATGAATGAGTAACCCAAATTCACCTATTTCAAAACATTCAATTTTCGACACTAACTATGCATTTAACATCCATTATATAAGGTGCCACCACCTTTTTTGCGACTAAGTGCGCAAAAAATTCTAGCAAGAATATTGCAACGGCTGCCACAATCCACCCTTTTGAATGTGCTAAAATAGCGCCCTATGGATTTGTTAAAAGACTACTGCTTAGCTCACGGTGCTCCTTCTCACGAAAATGAAGTTCGGAACATTTTCATCAAGACACTCAAGGGCAAAGGTAAAATCAGCCAAGATAAAATGGGTGGAGTTTTATGTACGAAAGAAAGCAAAACAAAAGATGCGCCACGTGTTTTAATCACCGGCCATATGGATGAAGTAGGCTTTGCCGTTCAAAACATCACTCAAGAAGGATTCCTTCAAATTACAAACCTAGGTGGATGGTGGACCCACAACTTACTCGCGCAACGCCTTACCCTTCAAGCACACGGAGGCAAGAAGTACCGTGGTGTGGTTGCCTCAACTCCCCCTCACTTTCTAAGCCCCGCACAACGAGACCAAGTCCTGTCCATTGAAAATTTATTTGTCGACATAGGCGCCGACTCTAAAGAACATGTTGAGAAACTCGGCATTCGCCTTGGAGACACACTCGTTCCAGAATCAAGCTTTGAAACTTTAGCCAACCCTAATCTTCTTCTCTGCAAAGCTTTCGACAATCGCGTTGGAATCGCCGTGAGCACGCAAGCCTTTTTAAATCTCTCGAAAAAATCAACCCCTTGTCATTTACTTGCAGCCGGAACGGTCCAAGAAGAAGTTGGACTTCGAGGCGCGAAAGTCATGGCCCACCATGCTCGTCCCGACGTCGTGTTAGTGCTTGAAGGACCTCCAGCCGATGATGCACCCTCTATGGATCGCAATTCGGCTCAAGGAGCTTTAGGAAAGGGCCCCCAAATTCGTCTGATGGATCCAAGCGCCATTATGAACAGAGGTCTTGTAGAATTCGTTGTTAGCACTGCTAAAAAATCTAAAATTCCTCATCAACTAACCGTTCGTCGAAGTGGCGGTACGGATGCAGGCTCTTTTCACCAAGCATTGGAAGGCATTCCATGCATTGTGATTGGAGTCCCCGCCCGATACATTCACACTCACAATTCTATCATTGATAAGCGAGACTATTTGAATACGATTAAGCTTGTAGAGAAAGTCACACTTGGATTGACGTCAAAAGTCGTTACTTCTTTTTAATCGTCAATGACTGTTAGTCTTTGGGTCGAGCATAAGGCTAACTTGCTCGCCGGCATCTTTCCAATCGCCCTCGAATCCAACAGCACGATCATCAATATAAACATCGGCAACAAATTTGTCGCCTTTGTAGATATAAGTATAGGGAATATCGTACTGACCAAGCATTCGTTTTATTAAATCGGCAACCATCTTTTTGCCACTTTCTCCGGAAGCTTCTGTCATTCGACAGGTATAAATTACAACTTCGTGCCCCTGTTCAAAGAGATCTTTCATCACTTCACGAGCACCCGCAATCAATATTGGCTCACCCGTTTCAGTGTAGTTAAAGATAGTTCCGTCTAAATCAACAGCAACTGTTGCCATCAAAACCCCCAAAATTCATTCTTTATCATCTCATAAGCTTAAACAGAATTCATAGTCATGAAGCTGCCAAAAAGCAGGCAAAATTGAATAGCTAAAGAATGATTTCAGGCACTTAGAGTTTTATTGATGGGCGTTAAAAAACAACCCCAAACAATACATCTCCACCAACCGAATGAGAGCTGACCCAAGACTGTTCCGTAGACAAATCATTTAGCCCGATAAAACCTCGAAGCTCAGCCGTCAGAGCAATCAAAGCCAAAGGCATTCGCAAACCCAGCTGGACCAATAGAGCCATATCATTTCGACGCAAGCCGACTGTTTCATGATCAAAATTAGCTTCAAACCCGTAGGTATTCAAAGCAATGGGATTCACCATTCGTCGATAAAGCAAACCAACACCAGTTTGTATCAAGCCCGCAAATCTCTGCCTAAACAAAAGAGGAATTTCTAAACTGTCTATCTGATAGGTGGACTCAACGCCAGCGACACTCAAAATTGGGCTTCGTCTTGCGTAATAGAGACCTGTTTCAAAACCCAATCCCAATGCACCTATATCCAAGGACATCCCTACCGTGTAACCGCTCCCGAAGCTTGTTTCTGACGAGGTGTCTCCAAAGAGAGAATAACGTGTGTTGGTCAATCCACCCTTCACACCAAAATCAACCAAGGCATTAGCCTTGGCTGAAGAAAAAACAAACAAAGCAACTAAAGCACTTATTCTAAAACAATTCATATTTAACTCACCTTCACTTTAACAACTCGGTTAAAGTAATCCTTTGCTAATGCATGGACTTTTGGAGCCAGCACGATGGTTGCCAACATATTAGGTATAGCCATCAACGCAAAACCAATATCCAAAAGATTTATCACATCTGTCAGTTCAGCAATTGCCCCCAACACTATAGTGGAACAATAGAAAACAATAAAAGTCTTATTCCCTAAACTGAAGCGGCCTTTAAAAAGATAATTCCAACATTTCTGATTGTAGTTTGCGAAACCAACCAAACTAGAAAAGGAAAACAAGAAGCCAACGAAAACTAAAACATAGGGACCAACACCAGAAAAACTAACTTCAAAAGCCTGACGAGTCACAAGAATACCTGAAAGCCCCTCTTGACCAACAACTTCTGGAACGGTGATTAAAATCACCAAAGCAGTCATCGTACAAATAACGATCGTATCAATAAAGGGTCCGAGCATGGCTACCAAACCTTCACTGACAGGTTCTTTTGTTTTTGCATTTCCGTGAGCCATTGGAGCCGTCCCCATACCCGCCTCATTACTAAAGGCAGCTCTTTTCACCCCAATAATCATAATGGCCCGCACTGCAGCCCCGGTGATTCCTCCACCAATAGCCTCAATTCCAAACGCTTCTTTAAAGATTGAGGCAAACACAGCTGGGATAGCGGGAAGGTTCTGAATCAAAATAATCAAACAGGCCAAAACATAAATTACACACATACTGGGAACTAACTTAGAAGTTACGTTAGCCAAGCGCTGAAGCCCTCCTAATAAAATATAGAAAACCATTCCAGCGAGAACCAAACCAGTCACCAACGAAGCTTTGAAACCGAAGGCCAAATCACCTTCAGCAGCACCAAAAGCAGGTCTCACGGTTTCAACAATCAAGTTGGTTATCTGATTTGCATTAAAAATCGAAAGAGTTCCTACCATTCCGCATACCGCAAACATGACAGCCAACGGCTTCCAATATTTCGGCAGAGCATTCTCGATGACATACATAGGTCCGCCTTGAACTTCTCCTTGATAATCTTTTCCTCGAAACATCATAGAAAGCGTACACTCGAAAAATTTAGTATTCATTCCAACCAATGCAGTTATCCACATCCAAAAGATAGCGCCCGGGCCTCCTTGAGTGATGGCAACGGCCACCCCCCCAATGTTGCCCATTCCCACCGTGGCAGAAAGAGCATTCGTCAAAGCTCTAAAATGGGATAGCTGCCCTGGAGCATCGGATCCCTCTGACTTGGCTTCCTTGAAGAGAAGCCCGATGGCGTGACCAAACCCTCGCAAAATTTGCATTTTAGATATGGCAATCAAATAGAAACCACCACCAATCAAAAGAAAAACAAGGGGCATTCCCCAGACGATATCAACGACACTAGACAGTAGTTCAGAAATCATAAAAGAAATTCAGCAGATACTCGGCCAGCAAGCAACTAAAAGGCACATCCACTAACAATGTGTCACAGCGTCCCGGAACTGGATGAACTTGCAGCCTTTGTCGCCCTTGCTCCTTCAAGCATATGCACCCAACTCAAATTCCGCGATCCGTGCCAAAGCAGTCACGGAAAGTGGAGCTAACTGTCTGAAATCACGAAGTGGTTTTAATCAGAGCCATTGGCTTGGGCGCTGCGTCGCGCTAGAAGCGCAGGCCTATGTCAGAAAACGTCTCAGGCACCCCAAGCAAACAAAAACGAAACTCTTCATGGCAAGCAATTTTTGAATCAAAAGTCTTTTGGATTGTCTTGGTGCTAACTCTTTTTACCCTGCCTTTAGTTCGAAGCCTTCAAAAGGAACCCGTCCAACAATTGCCGGTGCTTGGACAAATCAACGACTTCCGCCTGACCAATCAGGAAGGTCGCGAGATCACTAGTCGTGAGTTCGCGGGTAGCGTACTCCTTGTTAATTTCATCTTCACCCGATGCCCCAACATCTGTCCGATGATGACAAGTAAAATGGCCAAAATTCAAGAGCGCCTGAAAGGCACCGCTAAAAGCATTCAGCTATTGAGTATTTCCGTAGATCCGTCCCACGACACACCGGAAGTGTTGAAAGAATACGGTAAAAAGTTCAACGCTGATTTCAAGTTATGGACTTTTCTGACTGGCCCCATGGAAGAAATTAGACGCGTCGTCGTTGATGACTTTAAAACTGCCCTCGATGGCGAGGCGGGAGAGCCAGGGGACATGTCAGGCCTGATGGAAATTACGCATGGCGAGCACTTTGCGCTCGTCGATCAAATAGGACAGGTTCGCGGCTATCGCAGAATTCAAAACCAAGAAGACATCGATGCTGTGATTCGCGACTTTGCCATCATTGTAAATTCTTTCCCTCAAACCATCAAAAAGGACGGTGACTCATGAGTCTCTCTACACTTCTTTCCCAAGTTCTAAAGAACCCACCTCAAGTTGCCATCGACCACGAAATTGAAGTCCTTCATGAACTCCCTGTTCAAACACTCTATTTTGCTTTGAAGGAAGCGGACTCCGACATGGCCCTTTGGCTCACTGAAAACTCACGAGTGACTCAACTTCAAGGTCTCATTGATCTAGATTGTTGGTCTGGCGACCAATTTGAACCTGCACGCTTTATGAACTTTTTCCATCTACTAGCTCGTTGCTCTCCTCAAAGACTTCGCTACTTGTCTAAAGAACTCGATCCGGAAGTCATTGTAAGATCCCTTATGGAATACTGCACGGTTGTCGACTTTGACCCCCAGGAACCACCACAAGTTCCAGAATCACAACTAATGATCAGTCCAGATGGAAAATACGCTCTAATCCTAAAAGAAGAAGACTTAAACATTCGAGAAAGTCTCATGATTTGGCTCGATAAAATTTCGGCAACCGATTTGGATTTAATGCGACGGCATTTAGAATCCTGTAAGTGGGAACAAATTAGCGACATCGAAGAATTTGCCTACGGAATCAAAAAAGGACGCCTTGAAGACCATGGCTTTGTAGATCGCAGCGAAGCCATCGGCATCTACGCTAGTGGCCATGCTTCAAAACTGAAAGCCCAACTTCTTGCCAACCCACTCCCTCCAAAAGCAAAGGCTGAAGCCTCCGAAGCCACCCCATCGATTGATGGTAGTTTTATTCCTGAAATCATTCGCGGTCCTCTCTCCGAATCCAATTTCTTTGCCACGGCATTAGCCGAAATTGACGAGCCAAAAATCAAGGAAGTTCTCATTCTTGAAAGTCTTCGAGCCGTCAACATTGCCATTATGGCCGATGACTTGATTCATGAGTCCGTAGACTGCATCAAAGAAGCAGCCTCTCGCACACGAAAGTATTTGGACCTAGGCCTCTTTTATCTTTGTGATGGGAAAATTGAACTAGGCAAAAGAGAACTCATCGAGCAACCCCTCTTTGAAGTTGTTCGATTGGGCTGGCTACTCACCAAAGATCTCGTTACTGCGGCAGATGTTCTTCGTAGCAAATATCCTTCTCAAACTTGGGGATTAAGTGATGGCTTTCTCATTCAAAAACTCAGCGGCCGCCACCCCGAACTATTCGAAAGCGAACTAAAAGCCATTGGCTCTTCTAACAAAGAATTTATTAGCCTTGAGTCCATCACTAAATGCGCTGAACGTTTAGCCACCTTGGGTGCCATACAAAACTTTGTTCAAGACAGTCTTTCAGAGGTTCTGCACCTGGAAACAGATCCATTAGCAAGCACCGAAAGTCTCTACAGCCGCCTACTAACAGGAATCGTGAGACAAGACATTGGAGGAGCGTTCTCTGTATCTCCGATCAATCCAAAAGAATGGGAGCTCATTCAAAAAGGATTCCAAAGAGAGCGACTTAACAAGCTTGTGGAAACCTTCTGCAACAAGGCCCCAAAGAACACTCAAGTTCATCTAGAAGTGCGCATGCATGACTGCCTAGACGAGTTAGAGAAATACCTAAAGTCTCGACCAAGCATGCCTCTTGCAAACATGTTCTCGGCTCTTCGAATAGACAAAATAAAGCCTCAGACAAAAGGGTCGACCAACGGACAGGGAGCCAATGCTTAAAACAACTCTTAGATACATAACACCAATGGCTTTATCCTATTGGATAGGTTCTATAATGTTTTTTTCCTTTGTATTCGCTCCTCGAGTCTTTTCTGTTTTAGAAAAGAGCGACGCCGCTCGTTTACAGAACGCTCTTTTTTATCCCTACTATTTTAGCTTATGCGTTTGTGCCGCTTTGGTGATTCTTGCTTGCTTTCAATTAGGTCGCTTCATGAAGTTCGGCGCTGGCTTAGCCTTTTTAAATCTTGCTGGTTTTTTGCTAGGCTACTTTTACCTAACTCCTACCATCAACACTCTCTTCTTAAGCTCAGATTCTGCAGAACATATGAAACTTCTTCACCAAGGCTCCATCTTGCTAAGCCTGTTTTCACTGGTCTCAGGGATATTCTTACTTTTTTCTTATTTAAAGAGCATAAGAAGCAACGAAATTTAAGATAGCCCAGTCTAGCTATAGAGTCTTACAACCTTCAGAGAGTTCAAGATTGGGCATATCACTTCCCATCGAATAAGCCTTAATTCCAAAGACACCTAGAATTTCAAAACAACGAGCCTCCTGTTCTTTTGAAAAATTCTTTCTCCAGGAAGATAACCCCTTCTTGAAATCATAACTCTTAACCTCTTGATGAGAAATCCTAAAAGTTCTACTAGGCCTCAAGGCAATTTCCTTCATAGCGGGAAGATAGCTTTGATCAATCTTAACAATGTCACAAAGTCGCATCAGACTAGAGTCTAACTCAAAAACAAGTCGTTCATAAAACACCAAATACACTTTCTCCGCCGCCTTGGCATCTAAGCGAAAAAAAGAGGCATACTCAAAACACCACTCAAGAACATGACAGTCAAAATCGATCTTAGACTCAACAATTTCTTTTGAAAGCCTTCTCTCTTCTTCTGATAGAATCTTATGAGTAAAGTAGGAACTATCCAAATAAGCATAAAGCTGATTAGGCCACCCTGATTTCATTATCGAATGAACATTGGCCATCGGATGTCGTAGCAAATAAAAAACAACAAAGTTTTTCTCTTCTACACATATCGGATAAAGATATTTTGGCCCTACTATCTTAATCATAAGTCGACCGGTTTTCCTCCAGAAATCTCTTTCCTTAACTCGAGAGTTTCGGTTAACAATCAAGTCTCCACGAACCATCTTCCTCATAAAAGTTAAAGCCTGCTGTCGAATTTCGGGGGTTAACTCAGAAAATAGATACTCATTACCTCTGAAGACACGAGGGGCGCGGGGGTTAGAAAAAGGTTCATCCGCATAACTGAAGTTCTCTACAGCATCAAACAGGCTCCGAAACCAGGTGCTTCCGCCTCGCCGGGAAGAGAAGACAACCACATTGAGCAGCCCCATATCCTTATGGCGCTGAAGGTAAGAAAGTACGTTCTTCACAAAAAACCCCAGTGACCTCCGCCTAATCCCCAATATTCGACGCTCCCACTGTAAATTCATAATACTTCCTTATTTTACAGAATGACTCAAAACAATTTTCTCAACGATCTTTGCAAAGCTTTCTGGATCAAAAGACGCCACCCTGTCTCTGCCTCTTTGAATCAATTGTTTCCTCAACCTAGAATCAGTAGAAATTAGCAACATCGATTTTGCTACATCCTCTACACTATCAGAGCGAACAATCAATCCAGCCTTAGTTTCTTCGCCTGAGAAATCTACAAGATCAGGAACACAACCCAACTGTTCACTTACAACGACAGGGCAGCCAGAGGCCATGGCCTCATTGATCACCAAACCCCACTCCTCCGTTTTAGATATTAAAAACAGGGCGACCGCATTTCTATAGATTGCAGGCAATTCATGATAAAACTTTCCAGAATAAAAAAAGATGTCATAATCATTGGGATCAAAACGATTCTTAGACTCCTCATCGTAAACTCTGAGACCTAAATCCAATGCGGCCCCTATCAACACTTGTTTCAATGGACCATAGCCAACAAACACTAAAGGTTTAACTGAAGCTGTTTTTTCTCTATAAGTTTTGAACCCATTCAAGAGAACAAACAAATTCTTCTTTTCAACAAAACGTCCTACAAATAGAAAATATTCCACAGGAAATGCTACAGCGATTGAAGAATCCGACTTTTCGAAATGTTCATTATCGACCACATCGAAGCCTAAGAAAATTTTTTCATCACAAACTCCCAATGACAGCAGATATTCCCTAGTTGCTTGCCCTGCCACAAAATAGGCATCATAATACTTTAAGGCAAACTTCTTATACAGCTCTTTTAGATTGTCCCGCTTTCTTGTCGAGGATTTTAAATGAGAATCCAACATCAGGACTCTTTTAATCCTCAAGAAATAGCTAACCCACAACAGTAGGATCGTATCAAAAGGCCAATAGCTATTAATGAAAATAAAATCTGGTTTCAGCTTTTTTAAAGTAAATAAAACTTTAGGGAAAAGACTGAAAACAGATAAGAACTTCTTAAGCGGAGGACCTTCCCCTTCTGGAAACAAGTAATGAACATCACTTTCATCCATGGATTCAGGCCAATCATAAACCTGAGACTTAGGAGCCAAAGATAAATGGGAGCACTTCAACCGTCTTTGAGAAGCCATTAAACGAGCCCGATGAAAAGGTGCAAAATCCGGGTAGTAAAACAGGACAGAGACTTTCTCTAAACTCATCTTGTCCCCAACGAATCTTTTCTTTTACTAACTACAAAGGCCGCCAACGCAACGGAAAGTAGAAAGGCACAATTAGCAAAGGTTGTATTTCTCCATAAATACCCATCCAAGAGTGCTAAAATGAAGCAAAAGGCAAGAAAGGCAAATGCTAAAGTTGCCCGCCAGGCCTCCTGACTATTACCCAAAATAGCTCCCTTTAAAAATAGACGATAAAACAAATTGACCAAATACAAAGTGAACCACGATATAAAGGCCATACCTACTACACCGACATGGATCAAATACAGAAGCATACTGTTCTCCGTGTTCACAGGATCCGCAAACGATCCAAGCCAAGGAGATGACAAAAACTGGTTCCACATGTTAACCATTGCTTCGGAACGAGTGTCCTCAAGAGAGAACGAACGATATTCTCCGAGAGTTCGGAGGAAATCTATACGATCTAAAAAAAAAGGCAAGAAAGGCAGAGCAATCAACATAAGTCCAAGCGTTGCCAAAAGCATTTTCTTATTGTGTACAAACAAGACAGCCAAAGCCACGATGGTAGCAGCTAGGCCAGTTCGAGAACCCGCCAGAACCAATCCAAAAAAGAAGACGGGGACAAAGATCGCTAATAGAAATCGATTTGAAAGCTTCAATTTAAATCGGACAGCTGTTGAAAGTAAGCCAAAACCAAAAAGTTGTGATGCATAAATCGGATAATCGCTCAAACCAATAAATCGAGCCTGAAAGAACGCACTAATAGGGTCAATCACAAAAAGATACAAAGAACCCACCGTAAACATGACAGACGTCCAAAAGAAAACACCCGTCACCAAGTCGACAGCCTCTTCAGACGACCTTAGAGCAAAGACAGAGATGGGCAAAACAAAGACAAATAAGACATTTCCGAACAATTCAAAAAGAAACATCCGAACATCCCTATTCATGTAGGATTTCTTCACCAAGACGGCTGTTTTGGCCAAGAGAAATGAGGCGCAAAACGAAAGAATAGTAACAGGAGGGCTCATAAACACCTTAGAGCTTGTTAGCACGACACCCCCCAAAGAGAGCAGCATCAGAGGCAAACCTAAACTTCTGAAATGTTGAATAGTCGCCGGGGGGGTAACCCCATATCTCTTTTCAGTTGGAGATTGGTTATTTGATGTAGCAACAAAGATAAAGAAGGCTAAGAAGAAAACCAACAACCTCCCTCGCCCCTTTGCCAACTCCATAATTTCATTCTGCCTTAAATCGACATGATTTCAAAGGAAGGCACCTTCCTAAATAGGAATTTGAAAATCTACAACAAAACTAAGTACCAATAATCACTGCGCAGTTATACTATAGTTTACAGACACTTAAGAGAGCGCCCGAGAACATACTCTCACAAACAAGGAATTCCAGACGAAGGCCTCTACGGACTATGCTATCCAATAATTTTGGCAGGCCAGCTCTTACTAAAAGTCTCAACCTTCAATAAACTAGGGAGGGGGCTGTACTACGTTGAGTCAAAATAAAAAAGAAGGCGGTTTTGGGCAACTTTTAATCTTAAGCATGGGTGCAAGAGCTGCCGCCCAGGCATTCTGTTTCTTCATTTCCATTTTACTACTTCGAATAATTCCACTGGAAGCCTACGGCCTCATAACCTTCTACATGAGCATGTACCACATCATTGTCGTTCTCACTGTACATGGAATTTCTCAAGCCTACTTAAGAAACTCTCACGACCCGCGAGGGGACTCTTCAACTTTACTTTACACAGTTTCGTTTTTCGGGCTACTCGGCCTTCTCATATACACTCTTCTCCCCTTTTTCAATATAACACTCGGAACCCAACTTAAATGGGAGACCGAAACCAACATAATGATTGGCTCTATGTTCATTCTAGTCCCCTTAAGAGCAACCCTCACCACTCTTGCCCAGGCTGAGAAACGAATGGATGCTCTCATTAAATATCAAATTGCAATCAATGTTATTGCTGCTATTCTTGCCTATCTTTTAGCGAGAAAAGGACTCGGTCCCATCGCCCTCGTCTCACGACAACTTTCAACGGAATTATTTCTTATTCTTGTTTACGCCTTCGTTCTTCGATGGAAACCTTCCCTCAAGTTCAATCTTTCTTTTGCGAAAGCGCTCTACAAAGATGCTATGGCTCTTTCGACCAATCGCACTTGTCAAATACTAGTTCAGCGTAGCGCCCGCCTAATTGTGTTTTATGTATACGGAGTTGTCATCGCTGGGCTTTACGACATCGTCTGTCGACTGCTATTTCAAATATACAACATTATCGGACAAATCCAAGGGCAACTTCTTCCCTCTTATATTCGTAACATAAAATCAAAAACACATCATGAGTCTTATCTACAAATTTATCGATCAAGCATTGACATAATGGCAATATTTATTTTTCCGGTTTTACTCTTTGTTATGATCTACCCTGTCGAAGTACTTGACCTTTACACCAAAAAGAATTTCCTCGAACACGCCGCCACCATCAGGGTAATTACTCTGGTCACTCTTATTGTTGCCATTCAGGGTTCAGATCAATTCTTCATCAGCCAGTTAGCACCCAAACGAAAAATTGTTAAGATCAGCCTAATAACCTTTCTCTGCTCTCTCGCTACACTGGCCCTCTCTCCCTTAATCGGACTGCCCGCAGTAGCTTTTGCCGATGGCTCATACGACATTTTCAATTTTATTTCCTACCGTAAGTTCATGGGAGAAAAAATTGGCTTAAGCATTTCGGATCAACTACTACCCCTACTGCCTCTACCTATAATCGGAATTCCATTGTTTCTTATTCGGGACTCAGCGCTGAACTATTTTTATTCGCTACTAGAGGCCCCCAAGGTTGTTTTAATGATCATTTTTCTAACAGCGGTAGCAAGCATCAACCTAGCACTTATCTTCATTATTAAAAAAGTTTTTTCGCACAAACTTAGCAAAGGGTAGTCGCCAAAAAAGCCTATTACTTTACGACCCGTCTAACCGCATCTTCAATCAGGCTAGCCACAACACTCTCCTCTTCACTACCGTCAAAGAGGAAAACTTTGGATTCTGAATTTCGGATCGGCCCCCATACTTTAGGATCACTCGCCCTAAACAAAGCTAGTACGGGAAGATTCAAAGCATCGGCTATATGCATAGGACCACTATCCAAACCAATATACAAATCACAATTCGACAAAAAAGCTGCTAGAGCATCTAAAGCAAAGGCACCCGCTCTGTTTGTTATACGTTTTTGTTCAACTTCGCTCATTCTCTTGATGAGAAGCTCATTAAAAGCCGCATCGTCTTTGCTTCCAATAAGCTCAACTTGGGAATGACTTAGCTTCAAGACAGATTTTAAAAGGCACGCACAGAAGTCTAGATCATAGCCCTTATAATCCACACTAGCACGCAGATGCAAAGCCACGGTTGTCATACTCTCTCTGTCTGAAATCAACTTAGAGGCTTCCAGCTTCAACGCCTCATCAACGTCAAGCTCTTTTAACTCAGGCTTAAAAACAAAACCCATTCCACGCAAAAGATCTAAGGGATACTCGCAGGCAGGCTTCACCTCTTTCGAAACTGCAATTGGAAAATTAAAGAACTGCTCCTGATCCGTAAAGCCCACCCTAACATCAGCCCTCAACAACGAACAAAAAAAGTTATTGAATATCTTAGGATGAGTAACAATAGCTAAGTCATATTTCGCTCTTCTCATATGAATCACTACCCTCACAAATCGAAGAAGCATAAAGTATCGACTTCCCCCAAGCCACGGTGGAGTATAGAACTCACATTCATCTACTTCGGCATAACTCCGAACAAGCGTTCGACAAGCGTCTTTGCTAAGTAAGGTCACTTTTGACCGTGGAAAACATTGGCGAAAAGATTTAAGAAATGGGCGCAAATTCACGACATCCCCAATATTGGTCAAACTAATCAAAAGCACATTCTGAACACTATTCTGATCAACCTTCTCAACCTTTGGAGTCGATCGGAAGCGAACTCCTGACAGGGCCCAAGCAATACCTTTAGAAACTAAAGAAGAAAGCTGCATTGAGCAACAGGATAACCTGCATGACTCTTTCAAGGAAAGAAATAAAAAGCTTTTGCCTGAAGACACACCTTAACGCTCACGGTCACACCCCTTGCCGGCTCCAAGAACGCAAAAAGCCATCTTCTGATACCATAAACTATCGAGTGAGGAAGCAATGCAAAGCCTTTTACCCATAATTACACGAAAAATAAGGAACAAGCTCCAAAATTCATATGAAGTCCTTTGCTCGGGTAAATATAGCGAACGTCTTGAGAACATTTCAGATATTTGTATCAACAGAGAAACCCCTTTCAATGTTGGAGATCTCTACTGTTCTCCAGAGCGCTATTATCCCGAACTCGAGAATGTAAAGAGAGTTGACCTACAATATCTATCCTCGCGGCAACTTGGACCTGAAACCTTCGCTCGTCAAAACTCGATAACCCTCGGTGGCGGCGGCATTCTCTACTATCGAGAGGCAATTAAAACAGTCATTCAACATGCTCCAAAGAAACTTTTTGGTTGGGGTTTAGGCCTAAACTCACATTCTAATGAAAGGGAGAGTGACTCTTTTCTAAAAGAATCCATGTTTTTAAAAATTGGAATTAGAGATTTCAATGTTGGCTTACCATGGGTTCCATGTGTCAGCTGCAAACACCCCGAATTTGACGTCAAACGCCAAAGTCAACACGAAGTAGTCGTATATGAACATTTAGACTTCCCCCTTCATCTTCGTAGCTTCCCAAAGATGAAAAACAAACGAAACACCATGAAGAACATTCTGAATTTTCTAGGGTCAGGCAACACCGTTGTTACCAACTCCTATCACGGCGCCTATTGGGCCACCTTATTAGGTCGAAAAGTTGTAGTCCTCGACCCTTTTTCTAATAAATTTAATCATTTTAAACACCCATTGATCTTGTCCGACAGTGACAGCTTAAAAGAGAATATTCAAAAGGCTCCAAACTACCTGGATGCGCTCGAAGAATGTCGTACAACCAATGACAACTTCTCAATTGAGGTGTTTAGAAGGATGTTCGATTGAAGCCCTTAAAAATCCGCAAAGAGTTAGATGGATTAAGAGGCCTAGCTGCACTTTACATTGTCTTCTATCATGCTGGATTCCAGGGGTTCGAGGGCGCTCTTTATACTCTAGACATATTCTTTGTGTTGAGCGGATACTTAATAACACGAAAAATTCTAGAAGAGCTGGAGATCAGTAGTTTTTCATTCAAAACATTTTACATAAAGAGAATCCGGCGCATTATTCCACTTCTGTCGGCCGTGTGCATTGCCTGCTCGGCATTCGCCTGGATGCTTCTTCAGCCCAATACTTTAAAAGACTTTGCCAAGGGCATTGTATCAACCAGCCTATTCGGCTCAAACATCTTCTTTTGGAAAACAACTGGGTACTACTCACCAAGCACCGATACAAATCCGTTGATTCATTTTTGGAGTATATCACTCGAGGAACAATTCTATTTTTTCTTCCCAATTGTTTACGTCCTTGCCTTCAAAAAGATAAAGAACTATCTATTTCCCATCCTCGTTCTTGGAATAATAGCATCCCTCGGACTCGCCGAGCTTGGCAGTTACTCTTTTCCCACTGCCAACTACTTTCTACTTCCCACAAGAGCGTGGGAGTTTCTGACCGGAGCCGTACTCTCAACAGCCCCGATTCTATCTTGGGCGCAAAAACTAAAGAGACATTCTCAAGCGCTCTCGATCTCTGCTTTCATAATCTTGATGATCTCTATACTTACAATGAACGAGGGAACGCCACATCCAGGATGGCGAACGACCATTCCTGTAATTTCAACGGCTCTAATCATTCTTTTTGCACATAAAGGAACCTTCATAAACACCTTTCTAAGCCTCACTCCGTTTGCCTGGGCAGGAACAATCTCTTACTCTATCTATCTCTGGCACGTTCCCTTCTTTGCCTTTACACGCGTCTACCTCGCAAAAGAACCCCCGACATATGTTTACCTACTTCTCATCGCAGTCCTTTTAGCTTTTTCTCACGTTACATGGAAATTCATCGAGCAACCCTTTAGATCTTTCAAAAAGTTTTCCAATAGATACATCATCAAACTTTATGCCATCAATACCTGCATCATTATCTCAATCAGTATTTTCTTTTTAAGCGGCGATGGCCATGCCAACCGTTTCACTGCTGACCAGAATAAAATTTTTTCCTCTGAACAATCAGCCTCTCACAACTATCTTCGTAAAAACGGAAGATCATGCACCTCTCGCAAACTTTCTGATGCCTGCAAAATCGGCGAAAGCAAAATTAAGCCAACCATTGCACTACTTGGAGATAGTCACGGGCACTCACTAGCCTATTCATTGGCAAAAAAATTAAAATCCATGAATCTCGCTGGATACGACTTCACACAATCAGCATGTCCACCCATTCCAGGCACCTGGACCAAATCGAATGGCGCTCAACGCTATTGCAATACAAATCTAGATCCCATTTTTTCCTTTATTCTCGAGTCAGATGAAATAGACACCGTAATATTTGCCTCTCGATACGCGATATTTTATTACGGAACTCGCTTTAACGACGGAAAAGGCGGAGTCGAACACGGAACTGTTTTTGAAACAGGCAGTAGCTCCGGAGAAGACACAAGCAGTTGGAACGGGAAACAGGTTCTCGACGCCTATGTCTCTACAATCGAAACGCTTCTAGATGCCAACAAGAAAGTGATTCTCGTAAACCCTATTCCCGAGGTCGGCTACCATGTTCCAAGTTACCTAGCAAAGATCTGGAGCCAAGGACAACGAAGCCTAGAAATACCATTATCGCTCTATTTCGAACGAAATTCCGTCATCATGGATAGATTTAAAACATTAAGCCATTTCGAAAATCTTCATCAAGTATATCCTCACGAAGTTTTCTGCAATTCAGAGAAGAACGTGTGCATAGCAAACAAAGGGTTAACCTCCTACTACTACGACTCTAGCCACCCTAGCATTGAAGGCGCCGACCTAATCATAGAACAGCTTTCAGAACCATTAGACAAAGGCGTTCGACCCTAATCGAAGCCTAGTACAAATCTTCGCTTCCAGAACAGTCCCGACTCCAGTCGGTAAGGGCTTCCTTTAGAGAAAAACTAAACTCAAAGCCATCGGCACGTAGCCTTTCTCCTGAAATATGCGTCGAGTTAACCAGCTTAGCAATCCTTTCCGACCGCAGTCCCAAACTCAATATAAAAGGGAGAGCACCCTCAAGCGTTCTAAGTATAGCGGCAATACCCGTGATTAAACGAAATGGAATCAGTAAACGCGGTATTTTATAGCCGAGACTACTATTAAACTGAAGGCAGATCTCTTCAACGCTATGAGCTTTAGGAACAACTGCATTAAAGACTCGAAGCTCTTCACTTGAAACCCCCAATTCCCTTTTAATGAGTTTGCAAAGATCTTTCACATAAATAAAACTCTTTATAGCATCTTTTCTACCTGGGTAGACAAACAAGCCTCGGCGCAAAGCCTTAGCAATTCTAGTAAAGTTGCCTTGCTCCCCTTTACCGAAGACGACTCCAGGTCGCAAAATACTCAAACATCTACCAGAACCTCTCAAAGCCCATTCTCTATGAATAAACTCAGCTTGAAGCTTAGAAATACCGTAAGGAATATTCGGCATACACAATGAATCCTCGAACTTTTCGGACTCTCCAGCACCGTAAACAGCAATCGAAGAAGTAAAAACAATTTTCTTAATCTTCAACTTCTCAGCAAGCTTCGTAGCAAAACCTGCACCTAGTATATTTGTTTCAAAGTAATCAAAATCAGGATGACCAGGCGTCCTGTGAACAGCTGCGAGGTTCACAATGGAATCAATTTCATCACCATTGAATTGCGATAGACAATCTTCTGAGCGAACATCTATTTTTAAAAAGGACAAATCCTCGTCTGAGGGAGGAAAAAGGTCTGCAACCACAACTTTATGCCCTTGGCTCTTAAGACAATGCGCTAGATGTGTCCCAACAAAGCCACTACCTCCTAATAACAATACTTTCATCCGTCATCCTCTGACTCGATAGATATTTGACCAGCTTCAAGTTTTTTTAGCCTAGTTCTGCACATTAACCGATGCGTAGAAGAAGTCGCTCCGCAACGATTCAAGGTGTCCTCTTCTAACTCGCCTGCATCTTCCAAAAGATCTAAACCCTCATGCACCTTAGCTCGGCACACTCCACAACTTGCAGAACGACAACCAAAGGGATACTTAACTTCATCACTATCCAAATAATGGATCAGATCGCGATTGCCAGGCGACAGCTCAAGAACTTTCTCTCTCCTAGCTGTCTTTATCTTCAACCTCAACACAAGAACTCCTTAGTCTTCTATTTCCAGTTCAATCTTCAAGTCCCTTAAAAGAGCAACCACTTTTTCTAATCGCTCAATTCCAAACTTCATACGATCCTTCACCAAGGACTGATCATCACTAATCATATCTGCATAACCCTTGAGGGTCGCCACTGCGGTTCGCACTTCATGAGAAATGACTCGAAAGAGCAACTGTCGACTCTCCTTGTCTTGGAGCAGATCTCCACTTCTAATTAACTCAGCTGACACGACTGTAATTGACTCTTTCTTCAGCTGATGACTTTTTAAACGAAAGTTTTTTAGATTTGCGTGAGCTTCGATAGAGGTTGTCTTATTTAACAGAAAACTCAGCACCGCGGGTGGCCCCTTTTCGTCATTTGAAAATGGCCAGATCTGTTCCAATATCTCTTTTTGCACTGGATCGCTTGGTAGCTCCGAAAGATCAAGCAGGGAAAGCATCCGAGCGTTTGCCCAGATCAACTTCCCCTGCTTGTTAAAAAATACAATGGGCAGGGATGTATTTAAAGAAAGCTCTTTAATAAAACCAAGAGCCCTCTTGTTCTCTACAATTTTATGGGACGAACTTGTAGCCAACGCCCCGCACCGTCACAACATGTTTCGCCTTACGAGAAAGTTTCTCGCGAAGCGCTCTGATGTGCACATCAATAGTACGACCAGTAACTACTTTGTTGGGTCCCATGATCTTTAAAAGCAAGTCTTCTCTTGAAAGAACTTCATTAGGTCTTGCCATCAAGCAGCTCAGAAGACCAAATTCAGTAACGGTTAAATGAACATCTTTATCAAGCACACGAACCGTGTGATAGACAGGATCAATCTCAATTCCCGAAACATTGATTTTCTCTTTTTTAGAAATTGCAGGACCTTGCCAGCTTTTTGTTCTTCTTAAACAAGAGTTTAATCGAGCAAGAAGCACTTCCATTTTAAATGGCTTTGCAATATAGTCGTCAGCTCCATCGTTTAAGCCTTTAACTACGTCGGGAGTCTCTCCCCGAGCAGTTAACATAATAAGAGGCACCTTTGAGGTGTCTTTTCTTGAACGAAGATAGCGTGTAGCTTCATGTCCATTCATATGACCTGCTAAGTTTATGTCTACAACGAAAGCCTCGGGCTTAAGCTCAGGCGTTGCATCTACAAAACGGATCATGTCCTCTGCTTTGGAATAACATCGAACTCGATATCCTTCTTTTTGAAGATGGTGAGTTAGAATTGCTTGAAGATCTAAATCATCCTCCAACACATATATAAACGGAGCGTCCTGTAGCTGGGTCGCTCCAGAACTAAACTGTTCCTGATTTTCTGCTAAATTACTCATTGATTCCCCCCATTACCTTTTCTATCGACAATATTTAAAAAGACTTTACACAAATTATTTGGGAGTTTAGCGAGATTGGGCGTTAAGGCCTTAAAAACACACAAGATTCCCTATACTCCGGTTACGTTCAGCTCAGAATCCGCGTTGTTTTCAACTTCGACACTTCATTAACGTCTAAACAAACTTACAGGATTATAACGCATCGCACAATTATTTTTTTCATGAAGCTTTCGTTAAGAAATGCATCATAATAAATCATTTAGTATCAGACACTTAAAGTGAGTGGCCAATTCTAATGTATCTGTCCTTTTAGTATCCTATTAAAGAAACTTCTCTAAAGACTAACGAAAAGCACTCCAAATACAGAAACCCGATAGCACGCCTCAGACCAAATCAAAAGAGAGGAAAATGGTGCAAAGAATATGAATCCAGTTCATACCCCTTGAGCTAAAACATTTATGAGATCGAAAGCCAGTAGCTTGACGCTTCGGTGAGATTCAAACAACAGCGCCCTTCAAAAAGCTACAGAACAATTCTACTATGGATAAATGAAAAGTACCTTTCCCCAAAAACCCCAAGCTGCATTGGTGTCTGGTTTTTGGGGACAAAATATAGGAAATGCCTTTTTTAATATCGGCGGAAAATACGTGATGGAACGTGTTCTTGGTCTTAACAAGGTAGAGTTCATCCAAGATCAGCCTTCCTACAGAACTTTCTACAACCAAGCTAAAGGAAACCCAAAAAACTATCCAGATTTACTAGATCATTTGGACACCGAATACGTAATCCTACAAGGCCCTTTATTCACCATTAACTTTCCAAACATTTGGAGGAAGTCATTCGAAGCGTATAAACGCAAAGGGGTAAAAGTAATATTGCTTAGCTCAGCATTCTTTAGACATAACAATGAAGAACTTGAAAGCACAATCAAATTTCTAAAGGAGTTTCCACCTTTCTTAATCACCACAAGGGATGAAGTTACTTTCAAAAAGCTTCAAAATAGTTTCGACAATGTTTACAACGGAATAGACAGTGCGTTTTTTGTGCCCAAAGCTTACAATCCAATAAAATTAGATTTAGCTCCTTATGTTGTCATCAACTTTGATCGATGGCCTGAACCTAGGATTTCTGAGGAATCAACAGCGGTCGACAACAACTTTTCTCGACGCTCCTTTAACTGGATGAATAAAACTTGGAATTTAGAATTTCCCACCTTTCAAATGAAGATGGCGGATAAGAACAAATGGTGCTCCTATATTGCATCTGCCTTCGATTTTAGAACTCTATCCTCAACATTCGACAATCTTCAGGTCATCAGAACAGAACACCGATACACTCCTCACATTACATTCAAAATCTATAAAAGACCTGGGGCCATTGTATCCGACGAGCCTTGGACCTACTTCACTGTCTATGCAAACACATCACTAACCATTAGCGATCGTGTTCACGCTTGCGCAATGACTCTTGCCTATGGAAACCCCGCGATACTATTCACAGCCAGTCCTCGATCACTTCTCTTTGAAAGAGTGGGTGCAACCCATATTCGTAGTTCTGTAACACAACTAGACCTTTCTTACCTTGACGATGAGCGGGAAAAACAAATTGATTACCTTAAACAAAAGATTCTTTAGAACTCTGACACGACTCTTTCAAATTTTTTAAGAACATTCTCAATTTCAAACTCTTGCTCGGCATAGCGTCGCCCAGCAACTGCCATTGAGCTTCTTAATTCTCGATCCTCATAAAGCAGAAGGGCTGACTTCAAAACATGAGCGGCATCTCCAGAGTCTACAACAAGACCACATTCATTCTCTAACAGAATCTGAGAGGCAAGATTCATTTTAGGACCTATCATTAACTGAGCTCGTTCAGCACACAAGTAACTAGACACTTTCGAAGGGACCGAAAACTTCCCGGCATCCCTCTCTAAAAGAGTTATTAAGACATCTGCAGATGCTAAGATTTCGGGGTATAAGCTTTCACTTTGAAGATCAAATAGACGTAAATTCTTCAGCTCATTCTTCGCAGCTTCAGTCCTCAAGAACTCCTTCCCCCTCCCCTCACTAACAACTACTAGAAGTACATCTGGCAAGTGTGACAAACCCTTCGCCAACTCAATCAAGGAGCTCGGATTATGCTTGAGCCCTAAAGTGCCTGAATAAAGAAAGACAAAACTATCATCTAAACCAAACCTTTGTGACCAACCATTCTTCTTGGACAAAGAGGGAATCTTCTCTAATGGAGCCCAGTTATGGATAATACTTATTCTCTCCGGACGAACCTTTGTGACATTAAGAAAGTATTCCTTGAAAGCGGCCGAGATTCCAACCACATGATCCGAGTGGCGTAGAACAAAATTATCCAAACCGATCAAAGCCTTGCCCCCAAGAAACCCTAGACCAAACAATTTTCGCTCAAGTAAGGTATAGACGGCGTAACCATAAAGGTCTTGAACCCAGCTAATGAACCTAGCACCACTCAATAGAGCCCCCAACCAAACAGAAAATTGAACCACCGAGGGCATATTACATACGATAACTACTTTTGGCCGAGAACGAAGCATGAATAAAAATGCCCGAGAACAAAAATGCAATTCCAAAAGAAATCTAATAAAAAAAGAATACTTGTATGCTGAATACCATCGACTCATCTTTAAATTATGAATTTGAAATGACTCAGGATCTTGTGCGTTCTTTTCTAAATTCGTAATCCTATTTGAAATGTTTTGTACGAACAAATACATAACATTAAGACCATTCTTAGATAAGCTACGGGATAGAGATCGAATGAAAGGGTATCCACCATAGTCAAATATTAAACACAAGCCTTCGACCTTCCGCTCTTTCATCTTTTAAAGAGTAGCACAAGATTCATTATTCACTGGATAGCCAAAATTATGACTATATGAAGAATGAATTAAATAATTGTAAGTAATTTGCCGAGAAAATATACAAGCAATGAAAACAAGTAATTCTAACACTGAAAGTAGCGATTCAGAACTTGACCTTCGCAAGGTCGTGAAGTTTATAACGGTCTATTTCAAGCACCTTATAATTTTTGCGGTTCTAGGTGGAATAGCCGGTTACTCATTGTCAAAAATGTATCCAAAGAACGTCGCTTCTGCGAAACTTCACGTTCGTCAAAGTGCATCAGGCAACTTGGGTGGCTTAGCTTTCCTGACTGGAGGAAGTGGAAAAACGGTTCCCGGAGCCGTTGACTTTGCAAATCGTCTACAAAGCTTCAATTTTTCTCTATTCGCAGCTAAGCACCTCATTAAGCAGCCAGAGATAACGACCACCTATTATGAATACCTTCGAAATAAATACCAAGAGCATCAATCAGCCAGGAGTGGCGCTGAAGGCACCCCTGCTCAGGCCGTTACTGGGATATCAGATGAATGGTTTGCGGACTATCTTCTTGCGATAACAAGTATTCAAGTAGAAGGCGATACCTATATTCGACTAAAGACGACCACCCCTTTTGGCGAACTCTCTCATTATCTAACCAACGAAATAACAAAAGTAGCTGTAGAGTATCTGCAAATTATTCAAAGATCTGAATCAAATCGAGCCAGAAGCTACATTGAAGACAAGATTCATAAAATCAACAGCCAACGAGAAGAATTAAGCAGTCAATTGAAAAAACTTAGAACTAAGAGCGAATTCTTTGGTGGGTCTGTGCAAGAGAGTGGATTCTTTGGGCTAGGAATAGAAGACATTAAAAATAGGTTGCACGAAACCCAACTCAGCATCAATGAAAACTTAAAACACATTGGTAGCTTGGAGAAAATAGCAACAACGCGCAACCTAACTCTGAGCGAATCAACAATTCTTGAGAACCTTGGTGCTGAAAACGAAATTTTAGACATCAAGGTGCGCTCACTTGTTGAATACCTCGACAAGAACAAACAAAAGAAGAGCTCGTATGCCGATGCTCTATCTGGATTTCAATTGCTCAGCAAAGAGCTAGACCTCTTCGTAAGCCTCTACGCTGAACTATCAAAACAACAAGTCACTCTTGAACTAGACTACCTTTCTTTGGCTGACAGAATTTCGATATTTGAAAATTCGAGACTGAGAACAGTCGAACCTATGGTTCCCTTCTCAATTGCAGTTCTTGGGGGAATTGTAGCATTTTTCCTATTTGGAATAGGGCTCAGCATCCTACACTCCACACTATTCCCATCAATTATATCTTTAGGGGACCTATCCGTCTTCGACATTGGGCAGCTAGGCACACTTCCGAAGATCTCAGCTAGGCACAAAGAAAAAATTACAGATGGTGGAGTCAGCAAAGGCTTTCCTGAACAGTTCGAATCAAACGTTGGTCAGCGAGCTTTTAAAAACCTTCGACGCTCTCTACTTAACGTAATTGATGTTAAAAAATTCAAGAAAGTAGTTGTGAGCAGTCCCCATGCTTCGAACGGAAAGTCTACAATTGTATTTAACTTATCGTTGGGCTTGGCCAGCATTGACAAAAAGATTCTCGTTGTCGACTCGGACATTGTTCATCCAAACATTACTAAACGATTTGGCTTGAATGGAAAGAACGGAATAACCGACTTAATATCGGGCTACTCCTCGGACCCAAAGGAATGCGTTCACACTTGTCGAATTAGCCAAAAGTCATCAAATGGTTTTAACGTCGACGTGCTTCCAATCGGAAAGTCTAACAAGAATCATGCAATGGAGATTGCAAACTCAAAGGTATTTTCTAAAACGATTGAGGAACTCGCCGACTCTTACGATTTAATCCTCATTGATACTCCACCCATTCTTGCTTCAACCGATGGGAACGAGGCTATTAAGATTGCTGACATGATCGTCTTATCGCTTGTCTATGGTGCAACCAAAGTTACGGATGTAATGGCCACCTTGCAAAACATGCCCCCAAGAAAACATGAATCTACCTACGCAGTATTGAACTTTGTGCCTAGATGGAATTCCGAGGAGACGAGCAGCTACTACTACTCCTACCTTGAGACGAATACGAAGCGAAAGAAAAAAGGTCCTTCAACCTGGAAATCAGCAGCTTAAGATTAGATTATTTTCCTCTTAACTCACGTTGAACGATGACCACAGAGAGTAAGGCGGAAGCAATGGCACCTAAAACAGTGACTAACCTAGCCGTATCATCACTGATTAAGGGTTGATCAATAGGAATATAAACGACATCGTTTGGAAATAATTTTGGGGCAGCGATCAAATTCTTAGACCTTCCAAAGAGCTTCTTTCCATCAATGGCAATCATTTCCTCAGTGCCACTACGAACGCTCCTAATGGTAATACCCGAAATCTCAGCACGTGACGTAGGGCCACCAGCTAGACTCAGCAAATCAATCAAGTTAGCATTTCTGGGAACGTAGTGAACCCCAGGCTTGCCCACCTCGCCAATCACTCGTATAGGAATCAAATTTCTCTCATCCACAGGTTTAAAGGAGTATTGAGTCTGTCCACTCGGAGCATTACCGATGTCATAGTAGTTGTTCAAGGAACTTGACCCAGTTCTTGAGCTTTGTGCAAAAGCTAAAGTGCACGAATATGTAAATAAAATAACAAACGATACCTGCCTTTGCACGACTCTTTTCATACCGATTATGACTCCCCCAAACTAGAGAATAAACTTAAGCTGGAACAATCACAATAGAAGCTGCCTTAAGTATGAAAACTCCACCCTATATACCGTCAACAACTTGGCAATAGATAAAATTTTTGATGCGGTGAAAACGAGGAAAACAGCTAAACTAGTAGATCGAAGGAGATCACTCTAATTGGGAAAGTTGGCTAATTTTAAACATCGACTACTCGCCTTATTTATTCTGCTTTCTACAAAAGTAACTCACGCAGATGAAGCCTTTAAGAGTGCCGGCAAGGTGGCTGGAAAAGCGCTTAATGATATTCAGAGCATTCAAGACATTGAACAGAAAAAGAACTTTTGGACAATGGTCTTTATAGCAACCGGAGTTGTCTTCGCGTATCTTAGCTTAAGACTGACTCTCGGAAATTTCTTAAAGAATATTGAAAAGCGAATTCTTTTTTTCCTAGGAATTAGAAGCAATTCTCATAATACGAGAATTGAAGACTACAACTACTACACGAGAAGCAAACAAGAAACTTTACCTGCAAAAGAAAGCACATCTAAAGAGCCCTCTATCAGAAAATTTCAACAAAGCATTAAAGCTAAGCATCAAGAGAACAAAGACGAAGTCATTGAAAGCTGGAATCAAAATTCAAAAGAGCTGAACACATTCCTATTCTTCAAACCCTGGCTCGTGAGTAATGTGCTTTTCAATTTCAAAGCGGGAAGCCAGCAGCTTGATTTCACAATCTGGCTGGCGAGTCGCCTAGAAAAGAAAGCACGAACTATCTTGAAAAATCTCGCAGAAATTCCTGAGAACTCTTCCTCAGCAAAAACTTGGGACCTCTCCTCATCCAGAGTTCACTTCGATTTTCTTCTGTCACAAGTTCGACTTGCAGAACGGAAAGAAATGCGAATCTGGCGAAGCATTGTTGAGGAAAAAGACATAAACTTTCTACTGGCCCAGCAATCAGAACGCTTATTCATGAGCTTCGCTAAGCTTTCTTCACTTAACTCTTACTCCGTTTTTTCCCGCTGCTGTCCCATTGAAAGACTTCAAAGCATTGCAGCAAAGCTAGCAACGGTAAGGAAAATAGAGAAAACATTCTTAGAGCCGCCAGAGATGAAAAATGCAAATCAGGCCTTAAAATCTCTCTGCAATTATCTAAAGACTCCCAGCTCAGCTGACAAAGCTCGAACATAGCGCTCCAGAGACATAGAATCCTCTTCCCAGCGAACAAATGACCCCTCGCCCCAGCAAGGAGCCCTGCGTCATCTGTTTTAAGCGATTTTGTCGCCTTGACTCTCAATTTCACGACACCATACTTAAAGTATGTCTGATAAAAAGCCAAAAAAAGTAGATATTCCAGCATCCGCCCCAGTGTTGCCTCTTCGAAATGCGGTTCTATTCCCAATGATGAAGATGCCTATTTCTGTGGGCCGCCCCAGGTCCGTTGCCTCCGTTCTAAAAGTAGGCGAAGGCGGACATTTGGCCATTGTCACCCAGAAGGACAAGTCGGTCGATGAACCCACCATGGAAGACCTTTTCCCTTACGGAGTTTTGGCTCGAATAGAAAAAATTCAGAAAATGAACGACGGAACACTCACTGTGCTCGTTCATGGACTCGCCCGTATTCACTTAGTCGAAGAACTTAGAGAGACTAACAAAGAAGACACATCAGACAGCAAAAGCGTTATAGCCAAAATTGAACGTGTTCCTACGGGCATCCAAGACCCAGACAATCTTCCCATTGAAATCGAAGCCCTCGTAAAAAACATTAAGGCTTTAGGAAGAAGAATCATCTCTCTTTCACCAACCATTCCTGATGAAGCCGCTATCTTTGTAGAAAGCATCACCGACCCAGATTATTTGGCCGACCTTATTGCCTCTTACCTTAACGTAAACGAAGCGGAAAAGCAGGATATTTTATCCACCGGCGAAGTCCGCACCCGCCTCGAAAAAATCACCAGACTCTTGAATAAGGAAATAGACATTCTTGAATTGTCTAAGAAGATTCAAGGCGACATAAAAGACGAAGTCTTAAAAAACCAACGCGAATACTATTTGAAAGAGCAAATTAAGGTTCTTCAAAGAGAACTTGGACAAAAAGACGATGAAGACGAAATCGAAGAGCTAAAAGAAAAAGTAGCGGCTGCGAAAATGCCCGAAGAAGTCGAAAAAATCTGCACCAAAGAACTTGACCGCATGTCGAGAATGTCTCCAAGCTCCGCTGAACACGGTGTCATTAGGACTTACGTTGAATGGCTCATTGATATGCCATGGGCAAAGAGCACTCCCGACAACATGTCCGTCGACAATGCCGAAGAAATCCTTGATCGCGACCACTACGGACTGAAGAAAGTTAAGCAAAGAATTCTTGAGTATCTAGCTGTGCTAAAACTTAAGGCCGACATGAAGGGTCCCATCCTATGTCTTGGAGGCCCTCCAGGTGTTGGTAAAACTTCTTTAGGCCGATCCATTGCCTCTGCTCTTGGCCGAGAATTTGTGAGAATCTCACTAGGTGGCGTTAGAGACGACGCCGAAATTAGAGGACATAGAAGAACCTATGTTGGAGCTATGCCTGGCCGCTTAATCCAAGCACTTAAAAGGGCTAAAACGAACAACCCAGTCATCCTACTGGATGAAATCGACAAGATGGCTTCGGACTTTAGAGGCGACCCTGCCTCTGCGATGCTTGAGGTTTTAGACCCAGAACAAAACCACACTTTCACCGACCACTACTTAGACGTTCCCTTCGATCTATCAAAAGTTCTCTTCATTGCGACAGCAAACATGACTGAGAACATTCCACCGGCGCTCTATGATCGACTTGAGATCATAAGAATTCCTGGATACACCGAAGAGGAAAAGGTAAAAATTGCAGAAAATTATTTGATTCCCGAGCAAGCAGAAGCTCACGGCCTCACAAAAGATTTGATTGCCATTGAAGACGACGCCCTTCGAAGAGTGATCACTCATCACACGAGAGAAGCAGGCGTAAGAAACTTGAAACGAGAAATCGCTGGTCTCTGCCGATCTGTAGCAAAACTTGTCGCCGTCGGAACTGTGAAAGAAAGGAAATCAATCACCTTTGATAATATCGAAGAAATACTAGGTAAAGATAAATACGATCTTGATCTAGCAGAACGAACTGCCAAGTCAGGAATCGCAACGGGCCTAGCTTGGACACCGGTTGGCGGAGACATTCTTTTTATTGAAGCCACTCGAATGAAAGGCAAAGGAAACTTTACCCTCACAGGACAGCTTGGCGATGTAATGAAAGAGTCTGCAAAAGCAGCCGAATCGTGGGTGAGAAGCATGTCTTCTGCCCTAGGAATCGACGACAGTGCCTTTACCGATTTTGATTATCATATTCACGTTCCAAGTGGAGCTATCCCAAAAGATGGCCCAAGTGCTGGCGTGACCATGCTAACTTCGCTGGTCAGCCTTATAACCGGGCGTCCAATTGACCATAAAACAGCCATGACAGGAGAAATCACGTTAAGAGGAGCTGTCTTACCTGTTGGAGGAATTAAAGAAAAAGTGCTTGCCGCTAAGCGAGCGGGCATTGAGACAGTGCTTCTACCCTATAAAAATCGTAAGGATCTTGACGACATACCTCAAGAACTAAGAGACACTATGACCTTTGTGCCGGTGAAAGAAATGGCTCAGGTGCTTCAAATTGCACTCGGCCTCGATCTCAACGTCACACTTCCTCTGGCATCGGATCTAGGTCAACCTCCCAAGAAAAAACGGGCAAAGGTTTCTCACGGTCTTCGTAAGTAGTTTAAAACACACAATCCTTGAGCCCTTAAGGGTTGTGTGTTTCCAATAATCTCCAGTGTTTTCCACAACTTTGCGGTATACAAATAGCGCTCGGCGTCCTAAGCCTTAGCCTTGCCGATGGAACTCGTTGAAGCTCATGAACACAGCACTTTATCGTCTTGGCAGGAAGGCGTAATCGCCGAGGATATCCTCGCGGTCGAGCGTGTCTTAGACCAAGGCCTTAAGAGTGAAGACAAGTTGCCACAAGCTCTTGCGGCTCGCTTGCTCAGAGCTGGCGGAAAACGCATTCGCCCTTTACTTTTATGTTTGTGTTATCGGTCCCAACAAAAGACAGCAAAAACCCGCAGCCGAGTTTCCCCTGACGATCTCCACACTCTAGCGGCAGTCGCGGAGTGGGTTCATACAGCAACGCTATTTCATGACGACGTCATTGACGCCTCCGAAAAAAGAAGAGGCCTCGACGCTGCACACACTCTTCATGGAAACAAAGTAGCCATTCTCGTGGGTGATTTTGTTTACGCGGAAGCCTTTGCAATTCTTATGGAGCGAGGCCTCTTAGCTCCTTCGAAAAAATTAGCTCACACTATAAAAAGGCTTGTCGAAGGTGAGCTATGGCAGCACAGCTATAGTAAAACCCGACGAATTAGCCTCAGTGAATACGAGAAAGTCGCGGAATGTAAAACGGCTGCTCTTTTTGCTTGGGCGACTGAAACAGGCGTTTGGGCCAGTGGGTCCGATGAGACCGAAGCAGGCTTTGAATTCGGTAGAACACTAGGTGTTGCTTTTCAAATGGCAGACGATCTCTTGGACACCTATCAGCTAGACCCGCTTTCAGCTACACATGCTGAGCTTGTCGAGTGGATGGTGTCGGCTCCTCCGCTTCCTCTATGCATTGCTAAAAATATTCATCTAGAAATCAATGGACTTTGGAAGAACCTTGAGCACCTCGACAACGAGCAGGAGCTAAGAACACAAGTTTCGAAACTACAGGCTTTCTGCTGTGACACAAAAGTCATCAACGATTGTGAAAGCCTTTTATCCAAATATCTAACAGACGCTCGAAAATCTTTAGACAGCCTAGGCACCCCGCCGTCTCTTCTTCAGGCTGTTGAACTCCTTGAAAATCGCGGAAGCATTGCCGTTCAATGTGCACGCAGTTCTAGGGGAACGGACTGAAACATGGCAAGCTTAGGGGACATCACAAGCAGAAAAGATGAACATCTAGAAGTTTGTTCCCGAGAAAATGTCGAAAGTAGCCGAACTAATTTTTGGGACGAAGTCTCCCTCCCTCCGCATCGATGCTTACCGGAAATTAACTTCGAAGAAGTGCAACTCAAGGCAAATTTCTTGGGAAACAGCTACGACCTTCCACTCCTAATTTCCTCCATGACCGGCGGCTCAGAGACAGGGGACCAGATCAATGTCACTCTGGCAAAGGCCGCTCAGAAAGCAAACATCCCAATGGGCGTTGGGTCTCAGCGGATTCAACTCGAACAACGCGACAGAAAAATCTTCCAGATTAGAAAACACGCGCCAAAAGCAAGCTTGTTTGCGAATATAGGAGCCGTCCAACTTAACTACGGAGTCAGCAAAGAGGATTGTTTATGGTTGGTAGAACAACTAGAAGCTCAGGCTTTAATTCTACACCTGAACCCCCTTCAAGAAGCCATTCAACAGGAAGGTGATCGTAATTTTAAATCTCTGTTGCCAAAAATATCAAACTTGAAAAAATCACTCTCCGTTCCTCTGATCATAAAGGAAGTGGGTTGCGGCATTGACCTGCACTCGGCAAAACTTTTGATTGAAGCTGGAGCCGATTGCATCGACAGCGCAGGCATGGGAGGCACCCACTGGGGTTACGTCGAAGGCCTAAGGAATTCAAACAGAAAAAACTTAGGTGACTTGTTTAGAAACTGGGGAACTCCCACTCCAGAACTTTTAAAACTTTACCGAGAACACCTTCCATCGGAAGTGGCCATAGTCGCTTCAGGAGGAATTCGGTCTGGAGTTGACATGGCGAAAGCCATCTACCTTGGAGCTAACATGGTGGGCATGGCTCTACCGTTTTTAAATGCGGCCCAAAATGGAGAAGAAGCTGTGCTTTCGTTAATCGATTTTCATCGAGAAACTTTGAAGACGGCTTTGTTCTGCATGGGGATGAACTCACCGGAGGCTTTGAGAAATCATGGATAAAACAAGTAGAATTAAAGGATTTTATAAACTGCAACGTGGTGAGAGAATTGATTCGCTGATTAATTTCTCGGACCTTCCCGTCGATCAAACTCAAGTTCTCACGCACGATGGCTCACTCCCCTTTGAAACAGCCGACCTATTTGTTGAAAACGCGATTGGCTCTCACCCTCTTCCTCTGGGCGTTGCAACCAGTTATCAAATCAATGGTCGAGATTACCTTATTCCAATGGCTGTTGAAGAAAGCTCCGTGATTGCAGCGTCTAGCAACGCCGCCAAGATCATCTATGAATCAGGCGGCTTTCAAGCCGAGATCCTATCCAACTTAATGATTGGGCAGATTCAACTTTTGGATCTACCAGTAGAAGAGTTTGCAGCAGCCAAGGATCGTATTGAACGTCACAAAGCTCAATTACTACAAGTTGCCAATGAGATTCATCCTCGCCTCATTATGCGCGGTGGTGGTGCACGCGATCTAGAAGTTCGCATTTTTCCAGACACTGAAATCCCCTTTATGGTTGTGCATGTTTTGCTTGACCCCAAAGACGCCATGGGCGCGAATTTAATCAACACGGTTTGTGAAGGCTTAGCACCTATGATCGAAGAGCTTACTGGGGCCCGTATAGGCTTAAGGATTCTTAGCAATCTTGCCGACCGTCGCATGGTCCGAGCTCGCTGCCTGGTAAAAAAAGAGAAACTCGCATTCAAAGACCCCAGCTTTGAATGGAAGCCAGAAGAAATCACTCAGAAAATCTATGAAGCTTTTCTCTTTGCAGACACAGACCCTTATAGAGCGGCCACCCATAACAAAGGCATCATGAATGGCGTAGACCCAGTTGTGATTGCAACTGGAAACGACTGGCGTGCGGTGGAAGCCGGTGCTCACGCTTATGCGGCACGAACAGGGCGCTATAGAAGTCTATCAAAATGGAGTTTAGACAAAGAACACAACTTGGTAGGCGAACTAGAACTTCCAATGCAACTTGGAACAGTCGGAGGAGTCACTCGCCTTCACCCCTCGGCTCGAGTTGCCCTACAAATTCTAGGAAACCCGAATGCACAGGAGTTGGCCAAAATTATTTGTTGTAGTGGCTTAGCTTCGAATTTAGCGGCAATGAGAGCCCTTTGCACAACGGGAATTCAACGAGGACACATGAAACTTCACGCGAAAAACCTCGCTCTAGGAGCTGGTGCAAAGGGGAAAGAAGTTGAAACCATTGCTAAGGAAATGCTCAGAACCAAGTCAATAAGTGCTTCTAAAGCAGAAGTGCTTATTGAAGAACTTCGTAGAACCTCTACAGAAAAGAAGGATCATGACGTCTCGAGCACAAGCCCCTGCTAAAGTTATGCTCTTTGGCGAGTGGGCCGTTCTAAAGGGCACACCAGCCGTCATGACAACCCTCAACGTTCCCATGACCTGCAAGCTTGAAGCGACAAACGACTCAATCCATTCTTTTGACAATGGAGAGACCAACACTTCCTCCGAAGACAGCTTTTTTCATTGGAATTCAAAGTTTATTCAAAAATTCACGGAAACTTTGGGCATCGACCCAAAACAAAATTTTAAATTTTCATGGAAGCGAGACTGGAAACTCAACGAAGGATTGGGATCTAGCTCAGCCTCTTTTTTAACCGCTTTTTTTTGCTGTCTTGATTTTTTAAAAAGCGAGTCTGTGGTGAAAAGCGAAGAGCTTTGGAAGAAAATATTCTCAATTTTTCAAAGCATAAGCTCTGGATCGGGCGCAGATCTAGCCGCACAATTCTGGGGCAAAAGCATCGTCTTTCAGGATGGCGCCAGCCAAGGCGTCAACCTAGATCCTCCAAAGGAACTTCTTCTCATTCACACAGGGCAGAAAGCATGCACACAGTCTCTGATCCAAGAGATTAAAGACAGCGAGATTCCGAGTGCTGAGATAGCGAAAGCTACCCTAGAGTTTTTAGATACAAGAGATTGGGTGAAAGCCATGGATCTTCACTTTGAAGCCATCAATAAAATGGGTCTTATCCCGGAAGAAGCTTTGCAATTTAGAAACAGGCTAAAAAAACTCAACTTGATAGAATCCCTTAAAACAACGGGAGCAGGTGGCGGAGATGCCCTCCTTTGCTTGATCAACCCTTCCAAAAAAGAAGCTTTTGAAAGAGAAGTCTATCAATCTGGTTATTGGATTAACTCAGCAACCTTCGAAGCCCAGGGAGCAAGCATTCTTTAGATGAAAGCTCAAGCCTCTCCCAACATCGCACTTATAAAATATTGGGGCAAGAAACCTCCTCACTCACAACTAGATCGAAACATTGGGGTTAACCCCTCCGTCTCCATCACATTAAGCCGAGCTAAGACTCAAACAGAGGTTAAAATATCTCCTGAACTCAAGGAAGACCGATTCGACTTCAACTCTGAAGAAGTCACAGGACCCAAGCTTGATAAGGTGAGTCGCCACCTCGACTTGCTTTTTGATTTTCTTCAGAAGCCGCGAGTATCTTGTCATGTTCGTAGCGAAAACAATTTTCCCACGGGAGCGGGAATCGCCTCCTCTGCCTCGGGCTTTGCCGCCCTCACCTTAGCTACCCTGGCTGAACTTGAGGGAGCTGTAGCGGTTGAAGAGAAATATCTTGGAAGAAGCCGTCCCGAGCTGAGCCGGCTATCGCGATTGGGATCTGGATCGGCCTGCCGATCTGTTAGCGGCCCCTTTATGTTTTGGGAAGAGCAATCCGCCAAGCTCATTGGCCCAGAGGACTGGAAGCTTTACGACACCATTGTTTTCCTGGACGACCAACACAAGAGCACACCCAGTTCGCTCGGACATGAGCTTGCGCTAACAAGCCCCTTGCTGCCCAAAAGAATGAAAGCTCTTGAAGCAAGAATCCCTGCACTGTTAAAGGCGATTGAGTCAAAGAATTTTAATGCCTTAGGCTCTATTATTGAAGAAGAAGCCGAAGAGATGCATCAAATTATGGAGAGCTCCAATCCTCCTGTCTTCTATAGGAATCAACAAACTCAAGCTTTCTTAAAGGCTCTTGAAGCCCTCCCCAATCGTGACTTCTTCTGGACACTGGATGCAGGCCCCAACCCCCACATCATTTCTGAACGCCCTATTTCGAGCGAGATAAAGGCCCTTTTAGACTCCCTAGGTATTCAAGCCCAAGTTTGGGAAGACCATTGCGGATTTGGGCCAACTCTTTTGGATTAAACGCTCCAAATAAAGTAGAAAAAACAAATGCATCGATTTACGTATGGAATTTTCTCCCTCGGGATTCTTTGGGCCTGTGCTGGAGGCGACTTTAGCCTGTTTTGGACACGCCAACTGTATTTGATACCCGTCTTTTCAATTCTAGTCCTTGCAAATGTTGTTGTAGAAAAAAAACGAGGAATCTTAAAACCCAATGGCGGTTCGGCCATGATAGGAGTTGGAGGCGGCGTCATCCTCACTGTGGCAGGCGTTATCTACATGTCCTTCTTAACTCCAGAGATGAAGACTTTTCTTAGCCCCACGGGTTACTCCATGCTTTTAGCTTCTTTACTCATTGCTGCCAGTAGTGAACTTTTGTTTCGCGGCCTTTTACAGCCGCTTTGGGGCCTCTGGAGCTGTGCCTTCCTTGAGGCAATCAATTTTGGCTTCGGCGCCCAGAACATGAAATTGTTCATTTTTGTTTTACTAACAGGGGCTGCCTGTGGCCTCATTTCAAAACGTTTTGGCTTTGTCAGCGCACTCATTGCACGCTCCCTAGTTTGGCTGGGTGCCTTTAGTTACCTAGCTTTAAGCTAAGTTTAGAGTTCACTTGAATGAGTTCAAAACCAAAAAGTAGTTGCGCTAAGTTTATCTTACTAGGAGAACATTCCATTGTTCATAAGGGCATAGCTCTGTCCATTCCCCTTCCCAATCTTAGACTAGCGATAGAAATTCTCGACGAAAAGCAGGGCCTATTCTTTAACGGCCTCCCCCAACATGAAGAAAAGCGGCTTCTCCTCAGCCAACTTTCTGAGAAGCTAAACATAGAGATTCCAACAAATGTGGGCATCAACATTGTTTCGGACATCCCCATTGGTTCGGGACTTGGTTCTTCTGGAGCCCTTTGCTGCAGCCTCATTAAGACCTTCCACGCAGAAGAGCTTTCTCCTAACGACTTAGCTAACTTGGCTATCAAAGGAGAGGATTACTTCCACGGCAAATCTTCGGGCGTCGATCCGTTTACAATTGCCTTGGAAAGACCCATTGCCTTTAGTTCCCAAAATCATGAATACAAAGAACTCTCCCTTGAAGCTTTGCACGAAGGTGGAATTGGTTTTTTCATTGTGGACAGTCAATCCCCCCATTCAACAAGTGAAATCATCAAAGCGACAAGCGACCTTAGGCAGAGAGATCCCAACAAGTGGCAGAATTGCATTGATGCATTGGCCGGATTTGCTACTGAAGGAAAAAAAGCAATCGATCAATCTAAAATCTTGGAATTGGGAAGAATCATGAATGATGCTCATGAAGTTCTGCGAGACTATGGGGTTTCTAATTCAGTCTTAGACGAACTGGTAAAGAAAATGAGGGACAACGGAGCTCTTGGAGCAAAGATGACAGGAGCTGGGAAAGGAGGATCTGTGATCGCACTCCTTTCCCAAACAAAGCTTCAAGAATTTACTGATCTTTTTGCCAGAACAAAGACTTTTTCTTATTTCCCTTAAAGGAAGCTTTATCATCATCACTAGAAACTATTCTAGCTCTAGCCGACTTTGCTGCCTGGCTACCCTTCATTGCGGAAGGGCTATCTGAAGAAGCGATGTTAACACTTCCACGAACCGCTTTCATTGCCGCTAAAGCATTCACACGGCTGCCGGTTTTAGTCTTTTTAGCAAGGAAATGTGATTTAACAGAGCTACCTTCAATCAAGCTAATGAGCTTTGTAAAGTTCAAACGCCTGTCCTCAGACAACATCAAAGCGGCAATTCCACTGACATAAGCCGTCGCCTGACTTGTTCCGCTCATTGCACCGTATACGCCTTTCGGCAGAGTAGAAAGAATTGACTGCCCAGGAGCCGCCACATGAACTTTCTGAATACCCCAGTTAGACAAACTTAAAAGCCGCCCGCTTTGGTCAATGGCTGTCACTGAAAGGATGTTCTTTAAAGGATAAGCTGCTGGAAAATAAAATCTTTTGTCAGCATTGCTTCGCTCGTTACCAGCTGCCGCCACCACAAGAATTCCCTTTTTCTCAGCTTCTTGCAAAGCTTCAAACTCTTCACGAGAATACTCAGCGCCACCACCAGAATAGTTGATGATGTCTACGCCCATTTTAACAGCATACTTAATAGACTTGATGGTGTTTTGAAGGTTCACCAAACCGCTTGCGTTTTTATCGTAATATCGAAGAGACATGATCTTCACACCTGGGCAAACTCCTTTAAAATTCACTCCAGAATCAATGTTTCCAGAAATGATTCCTGAGATATGAGTTCCGTGGCCATGCTCATCTGAAATTTTTCCAGAATTTGTAGCAAAGTCCCAGCCATAAATATCATCAACAAAGCCGTTTCCGTCATCATCAACACCAGGCTTGCCATTTTTCTCTTTTGTATTGATCCACATGGAAGAACTTAATGCAGGGTGATTCACATCAACCCCAGTATCAATCACAGCAACAACTACACCTGAGGTCTCACATTTAGGCTTGCTATAAGACCAAGCTTGGGGAGCTTCAACTCCAGGGGCTTCATTCATACCCCACGCTTTTTTCAACAAGGCTTGGGCATCCACCCGCGCACTCATGAGTCCTAATCCTAAAGTAATAAAGATGTTCAACATTCGCTTCATTTCAGCTCCTATCCACGCCAACGCACAAAATCGCACTCTTCTAGTTAAGTAATGCAGTGCTTGTGCCAAAACGCAGGAGCCGCACACAGGCTTACAAGTATTTGATTTTTAATGATTAATTAATTAAACGAAGAACCCTCAAAGGCCCTAGAAGGAATCTGAAGACAAATTGTGCCGCCGGAATGTCTACTTTTTAGGCAGTCTATACCCTGTGAAAAGGTATCCGTTTACTTTTCACAAACACCCGGCCACGCCGGTGAAAAGGTCGCGGGTTGCAGTGAAAAGTAAACGGATACGTTTTAGTTCTTTTTAAAGAGGGCTTTGCCTATAAAGTAGAATAATCCAAAGCTGGCTAGACCTACCAAAAGGTAAGTTAGGAAGCTTGGTTTTTTTGCGGCGGGCTTACTCAGGCTCGAATACTGCCCAGCCACAGTCGGTGTAAAGACCGGAGGAGAAATAGGCTCGCGGGCAATTGGATTCTTGCCAGGCTCTTCGAGAGAACCGCCTTTTTCAACCAATTCCTTCTTCGCCTTTTCCTCTAAGGCCTCTGCTTCTTTACGGATTTTAGTGGCTTCAGCTAGAGTGCGTTCGGCCTCTTCAACTTCTTTCTTCTTAGCTTCTTCTTCAGCAGTGCTCGGTCCCTGATTCGTGCTCGATTGAAAATCTCGCTTTCCAAGATCGGCCAAAACAGCTTGTTGGAGCAAACAGCCTGGGTTGATGGAATCACTCTTAAAGGCGGCTGAAGCTGCCGTTTCACCAAGATCTTTTACTCCAGTTTTAATGCGATAATCAGCCAGTTGCATTTCGGCCAAGGGGCCACTAATCCGGCACAACTCAGCAGCACTAAAATCATTCGCAGACACCCAACGATTCTTACTAGGGCCAGAAGGAAAATTTAACTTCCCAAGACTTTCTTTGACTTCATTATCAACCTCAACAGGTGAGCGAAAGTCTGAGTTAGGCTCTCCTACTTGATAAAGATTTTTTCCATCCTTTTGCAGGTAAGACATCTGGTCTTTTCCTGAATAGTCGTGAACCAATGTGTAGCCGTTGCCCAGATCCGAAGAGTAGCGGCGTCCATCTTGTTTCATGGGAGAATTTAAACAATATTGTAAGCACGCTTGGGCCAAAGAGTGTTCTTCAGTCATACAGGCCGCTAAAGGACGCTCAATTTTATTGGCTGCTTCAATCTGAGCATCGATACCTGATTCCAAATGACTACGAGCGCTACTAAAGTTTGGAACTTTCATCCATTCAGCGAAGTCATCGTTCCATTTAGTTTTAGAAACACATTCTTTTAAGTCTTCCTTAGACTCCACTGGCTCATCTTTGGCTCCAGCAGCTCCATCCACGGCATGCTTTTCGGCATCTTCAGGACCTATACCGACAGTCTCCCCTACCGCAGCAACACACAAAGGCGCCATCGCACAAAACACCAAAAGCAAAAGATGTCGTGTTTTCGAAAACATATGCTCTGACTCCCCTCATTTCATTGTAAGGGTCTTAACAATGCATAACAACAAAAAGAATACCTAATATTAACGATATCTTAACGCAAAAAAGTGCTTTCTATGTTGCGGACAAGCCTAGCTGCAAACTCAGCTTTGGACAGCAATCCCAACTCCTCGGGTTCTAGCGAGCCTTTATAAAGAAGGCTGTAAGAACCCTGATTGGCCATCGGTCCAAGCCCCTCTTGAGCTGAATTCAAAACGATTAGATCGCAATCCTTAGTCTTTAGTTTTTCACGAGCTTTAAGCAATTGCTGCTCTGGGGTTCCAGTCTGCAAAGCAAAGGCAAGCACTTTTTGTTCCGCTTTCTTAGCTCGACATACGCTGGCCACAAAATCCTCCACGGGCACAACTTCTAGCCCAAGATGATGATCGGCCTTGTTGTAAGTCATTTTTCCCTCTTGAGTTTGCAGCTCAAAATCCAATACCGCCGCAGCCGACACAAACAAATCACAGTAAGGGAAACGTTTATCTAACAACTTTCGATAATCAGACGCCGTGACATAGTCTTCGCAATCAAAGCTAGAAAATTTTTCACGCAATGAGGCCTCTATTGGCCCAAGCAAACAATTCACTTGATAGCCAAGCTTAAAAAACTCTTGGGCCAGATACAGGCCGGTCAGGCCAGAGGAAGAATTTTGCAAAAAACGAACAGCATCTAGCTGCGATCGCATGGGCCCTGCAGATATCAAAACTCGCTTAGAGTTCTGAACAGCAGAAGCGCCCTCTTTCAACAGGCTTTCCAGGTCGCTCAATATTTGAGTGTGCACTTGCAGGTGCCCCACCCCAGTCTCACCACAAGCAACTTTGCCCGAAATCGGACCACTTAAAAAGTAGCCTCGGTCTTGAAGTGCTTTCACATTGGCTGCTACAGCCGGATGCTCCCACATAGCAGGATTCATTGCCGGCGCTAGCAACACTTTTCCCTTGAAGGCCAACAATTGCAGGTTGATCATGTCGTTGCCAAAGCCCTGAGAGAGCTGGGCCAGACGATTCGCGCTTGCCCCATAAAGCACAATTGCATCGGCCCACCTTGCCCAACGAATATGATCAGTTCCGACATGAGAGGAATCAAAAACCTTATTTGACAAACAAGGCTTTCCTAAAAAAGTCTCTATAGCAGTTTCACCAACAAACGATTTAGCAGATTCACTTAAGACAACTTCAACGTCATAAGCAGAAGACAATAAATCACGAGCAAAATCCACAGATCGATAAGCCGCAATACTGCCGCTCACGGCTAGCAAAATTCTTTTCTTCTGGGCGCTCATCCCTTTCAGTTCAGCCCTATAGCCCAGGTCTTTCAAGGGAAATTTTTCTCTGAAGCCCTTCAGCAACAAGGGAAGCCGCATTTGAATCATTATTGCCCTGCCAAAAACACTCCATCCTTATAACTGACTTATATACTTGTGATTTTTCACATCAGAACACCAATCCACGAGAGCTAAGGCATTTTTTCCTTCTCTAGCCAAAGCGGCCAGGTTACCCTAGAGGCATGCGACTCATTGCGATCCTACTATTTGCAATCGGCATTAACTCACTTTCTTGGTCGAGCAGCTTAAGCTGCAAAAATGTCGCCTTGTCCTTCCCCCAAGATTTAAGCAAAACCGATCCATTCGACCCAGTGGCGAAAATCGACAATGGACCCTACAAAGGCCGCATCCTTAACACAACGACCATGCGGCCCATTATGTTTCTGCCTCAAGAAAAGAGTGTTTATGCCCAGTTTGGCGCCGATCTAAAGAAAGATCTATTAGTTGCCAACTTCACGCACGATGCAGGAGAGGGAACTAGACATTGGATTGCAAAGATTCCACGCGATGCTGTTACAAAGGCCTATTGGCTAAAGAATACTTTTGAAATCCAAGCAACCCCTCAAGAGGTTGATGGTCAAACTATGGCCCATTCGCAAATGGTTTTTGAACTTAGCCGACCAATCGAGCTCATCGTCGACCAAAATTCTCTAGATCCAAACATAGAAGATTTATCTGCTATAGCAAATGCAACCTTAAAAGACCCAGTGAGAATTGATTCTGTTGTTTCTTCTTTCGAGGCTATGTATAAATTCGCTGAGGACCCGATTCCTTTTTTCGCCAAAGACCTTTGGGTGATTAAAAGAACTATACCCGCAGTAGTTAGGGTTCTTTCCACAGAAACAAGGCTACAAGAGTTAATTAATGAAAAGAACAATACACCAGATGCTTTGAGCTTAAGCACGATCAACTACCCATTAAACCCTCATTCGCTGGATTTAAATTCTATCTTCATGAATGCGCTAAGCGACAGCAATCGTATGGGGTATTCAGAGTTCTATCATATCTTTGCAAATAGTTGCACAACTCGAGCATACAGCTGGATCGACCAATCTCGAGGAGGAGCCCCCTCCGATCAAGAGTTTTTTGACTACCATTCACAGCCAGAAAGACTTCGAAGCTTAGTGGATGAAATATTTATCACTCTAGATAGAAATGCCTCCATGTTCGACCACATTCAGAATGATCAGCTTCAAGCACTCATTCCTAAACTCAGACAACTTGGCCCAGGAAAAGCTGTTGAATACCTATTAACACAGCCGAAGTTGTTAAGATTGCTTCTCACCAATCAAGTGATAAGCGCAATTCCCTCGACGATATCTGAAAATATTAAAATTCGACAGAGAGACTGATCTTGCTTTTGAAAGCGTCCTAAGACCTTTAAAAGATTCCGCGGCGATACCCAATATTTAGAACTAGGCCAAGGGAGGCACAAACATTCAAAGCCGAGCTCCCTCCATAACTCGCCAAAGGAAGAGGAATTCCGACAATCGGAAACAAGCCGATCACCATAAATATATTGATTACAACCTGCGAAGAAATCATCGTTAAAACGCCAATCGCAATGAGCATGGCAAATCTATCTTGAGCCATTAAAGCAATTGAAACTATTCTAGACAGTAAGAGCAAATATGCGGCCAATAAAAGTAAACAACCAACAAAGCCCCACTCCTCAGCTAAGACTGAAAAAATAAAATCAGTGTGCCCTTCCGGCGTAAAGTCCAACTGAGTTTGCGTCCCCTTAGTGAATCCTTTTCCAAAGATTTCACCAGAACCAACGGCAATCTTAGACTGCAAAGCATTGTAACCATGCCCTCTCGGATCTCTTGTTGGATCTAAAAAAGTTCTGATTCGGTCTCTTTGATATTCTTTAAGTCCGTATTGCCAAACAATCGGCGCACTAATGATTCCCAACAAAGTAACGGTCAGCAAAATTCTTCTTTGGATGCCTACAAAAAAAAGAATGCTACTTCCTGTAATGAACAAATGCATACCAGTCCCCATATCCGGCTGCATCACGATCAACAACACCGGAGCAACGACTATTAAGCTTGGAACGAGTAGCTCTCTTACTCCCATGCGCATACTTCTGACCTTGTTATGAAAATACGCGGCAAGCGCCATGATCAAAGCTAACTTCATGGTTTCACTAGGTTGAAACATCACCGGACCAAGGTTAATCCACTGTCTAGCACCATTTCTGTAAATACCAATGCCTGGAAGTCGAACAAGAAGCAACGCAAGAAAATTTAAACCATACAAAACGTAGGCAATTCGTTCGTAGAATCGGTAATCAAAAAATAAAATAGCCCCCATCAATACAAAGCCAATACCATAATAGATCACTTGCTTTAGAAAATACCCAGTGGTGGCACTCAATGGATCTGTTGCCGCAGAATAGAGATTTACCAAGCCCATCACGATGACAGCAAGCATGGCCCACAAAAGAACCCAGTCCATCTTACGATCGGCATTGGGATCCATGTCTGGACTATATTGAGATCCGAGTATTCCCACAGACTTATAATAATCCGGAACACTCGCAAAAACGAGTCGCATTTAAAACTTTGCTGCACCCCTCTCACTTGCTTTGCTCCAGGTTCCAGATAAAATGACTCAATGGCATTCAAAACCGAAGAAAAGAGCGGGCTTTTCATCATTCATTGCCCAAAAGACATCGATACTCTAATGGGAAAACAGATTCACATCCAAATGGAAAAATGGACTAAAACAGAACAAGAAACCATTGCACTAAACTTCTCAGAAGTTAAATCCATTGATGCGGATGGCTTTAGAGCCCTTAGTCTTTTGTCAAAAGCCGCAAAGGACTCTGGCAAGAAGTTCGTAACAGTAAATCCAAATAAGAAGATTGCAACACTTATCCTAAGTAATGGCCTAGAGGGTGCCCTCAACCCAATAAAAGGGAAATAGCTATTTCTCGGGGAACAGCTTAACAAGCTTAGATACCAATTCAATTTCAAACGCACCGCTTGCCGCCATTTTCTTTATAGCCTCTGTGGGAGTCAAAGCTGAATCACCTTTGAGCTGCTCTGCACAAGTCAAATAATCGAACTCATCGGCCATCGCTAAAATCTGAGACTCAACCTTTAATTTTGGAGCCGTGATCCCCTTCGGAAAACCGCTCCCATCAAAACGCTCATGATGTTGTTCAATCATCTCGTAAACAATCAAGGGGACTGGAATCTTTTTCATTTTAAGCAGCTTTACAGAAATCGAGGGATGAAGCTCCCAGAGCTCTTTCTCTTCGTCGGTCATTTCTTCGTATTTTTTTTTCTGAAGCTCTTCAGGTATTTCTCCGAGCCCTAGATCGTGAAACAAGCCAGCCGTTGCAAAATCTGCAGGACTTCCTTTTTCCAAAGCTATACTGAACATTCCAGCAAAAGTAGAAACTCTTGTATGATGCGAATAGGAATCACCTTCCGTTCCGATATTCTCGGAGATCGCTTTATACCATTCTTTCTCTGAATCCGCCAAAATATAACTTTTCACAATTTCTTGGCAATCTTCCAACATAGCTCGGCCCTCTTGAAGGCTGGACTCGCCATCACTAGTAGAAAAAATACCAGTAAACAACAGACGAACAGAATTCTCTAAACGCTCAACCCGCTCGGTTTCCCCTATAGAGCCGCTCTTACCAAGCTCCACTAAACGCTCAGCGGAATACTTATAGAACTTTTTCATATCACCAACGTCGACATACATGTTGGTCACATTGTGTTTACCTAGACGCTCAACTCTGGCCTCATCAAGAGGTTCACCACTGGCCGCAAATTTAATGTGTCGATTCGTCGTTGGCAGATATACCGAAACATCAAAATCAATGACGGCAGATGGCTTAAGATCAATCATCTTAACGGGACGAAAAACAACTTCGGCTCCAGCATCCACCATGGACCTCAACTCCAGCAACTTCTTTCGAACAATTCGTTCATCAAAAGGCATCAAGAACGCGTCATCAAATCCATTCTTTAAAAGAAGCGCTCTATCGAAAGCTTCTCTTTTTTTTGAAATGTAAAAAATCTTTGCCTGGCTATATTGCATTCTAAAGGTTTGAGCCATTTCAGTCGGAGAAAGCTCCCCCAAGGTCTCTCCACAAAGAACCATTGGGATGGGAACATCAGGAGGGGACTCTAGAAAGTTTTCAAAACCGGCCATATCGGGAATGATGATCTGAGGCGTTCTAGGTAAAATCTCTTTAACCAAAGCAACATTGTCTGGATGCAAACCACAAAGCAGAAGTTGCGAGGCAATTTGCTCAGTCATTTTAAGTTACCGACTCTTTCAACTCCCTCAAGATCCTGTGACTTTTTTATAAACAGCTTCTATCTTTGCTTTCAATGCATCGGTAGTGAAAGGCTTAACGACATAATTACTCACACCTGCTTGAACGGCTTCAATGATCTGAGCTTTTTCAGCTTCGGCGGTCACCAAAATAAACGGCAACGACTTAAACTGCTCAGAAGAACGAACTCGCTTTAAAAGATCTAAGCCGGTTGAGTTTGGCATATTCCAGTCAGAAACAATCATTCCCACTGGAGGAGTAGCCGCCTTCAATTTCTCAAATGCATCCGCGCCATCTTTTGCCTCGGTAAAGTTTGCAAAACCAATCTCTTTTAAAGACTTACTAACCAACTTTCTCATCGTCATCATGTCATCAACTACCAATACATGGGTCTCTGGACTAAACATCGGCTCTCCTTATTTTGAATACTAAGACTTTAAGTTTAACCCTTAACTAAGAAAAGAAAGCAGAAAGGGAGGTCAAAAATTCTATCAAGATTTATTTCACGTTGCGCTGCGCCACCCCAGGAAGATTCCGAACACTATGCTACCTTAAGAAGAGTATGGGAAAAATCAATGATGTTAGCTTCTTTAAACCTTTTGTTCTTGGAGCCATTCAAACGCTAAAGGTTCAATGTTCAACCGAAGTAAAAGGCCTTAAACCCTTCTACAAAGGCGAAAAGGAACAACCACCATTTGATATTGCCAGCATCATCAGCCTTCAAAGCAACGCCTTTGTAGGCACCATCACGCTTTGCTATCCGGCCAATGTATTTCTTCATATTATGAGCAAGATGTTGGGCGAAGAGTTCACTGAAATCACAGAGGACCTTGAAGACGGAGCGTCGGAACTGCTCAATATCATTTTCGGACAAGCTAAACGTGTTTTAACAAACGAAGGCTACGTCATTGAAAAGGCCATTCCCACAATTATTCGAGGTAAGGATCTGCGCACTCGCAGTCAAACCAAAGAAAAGCCAATCGTCCTACCTTTCGATGCAGAGGTGGGTGAGCTCCATATAGAAATTGCAGCGGAAACAGTTTGAACTCGCCCTACTGTGCTTGATAAAAATCAATCACAGTATTCGAAACCAACCTCGGCCAAAGCACTGCCGGATTTTTTTCGCCATTTGACCTCGGCAATAGCTGTGGGCAATTTACCAAGAGACAAATGAATTTTATCTCCGATGGTAAAAGGCACCTGATCAAGAAAAGCCACCTTACACCCCGCATGAGACTCATCGACGACTAGTCCAACAAAAGAATCAAATTCTAGTGAGCTTTCTTTTAAAGGCTTGGCAAAAGCAATTGTATTATGATCGGGCTTGAATCGAATTCGCCCTCTTCTTCGTTGACCAATCTGTTTAACATCTTCTGCGTGAAATACTAATTGTCTCTTTGCATTACTCATAGAGGATTAGGTTAGCAGAGATCCCCCAACTACAAAGAGTCAAAATCTAGGGCTTAGGTCTCGCCGATAACCAGTTGCGCTAACATTCAAGCGCTCTCGATCCCCGGCAGAGCTTAAAACATATAAATTGCAACTATATCGACCTACAGCATAGGGCCGAAAGCGTATATCCAACTCGCAAGTAGCTCCTCGTCGCAACTCGCTGTAACACCTATCGATGAAGCGAAATTCGTTCCTACAAAAAATATCGTCAAATTCAATTTCTATAGTTTCGGGACCAATGTTACGAATTCGAACTGTTTCATCGGGAACATAGCCTCGATCAATATCTACCCGACCAAAATCAACAGATTCGGGCAACAACCAAACATTGCGCGCTGAAAAACTAGAAAAGGAAAGCAACAAGACTGTTCCAACAAAAAGATGTTTTAGACTCATTTGATTTCCCCCCAAGATTCACTTCATCTTAACATTGAAGAAGCAAAGAACAAGGGTTCATAGTATTAATCAGGTATAAAAAAAGAGGCATTCGGGAGCTCAGCCCCGAGTGCCTCTCGATTTCACTTACAGATAGGTCTTGCCTATTTTCTGATCAACTCGGACTGAAGCGGCGTAGGAATGTAAAGATGAAACAAATTTGGATTGTTTCTTATCTTGAAACTCTCTAAATCTGCATCAGCGGAAGCGTCTTCAAACGCACCGTCTTTTTCAAAAAGAAAGCGTCCATCTTTTTCAGACTTTGCTCGGTAGCGCACCATTTGGCCATCGGCCTTACGAAGCTGACCAAGGTGATAGCCCAAATAATGTGGAGTCGTGATGTCTAGGCGATACTCATTAGTGATTTCCCAGTTAACATCAGCAGAGATTGTGAGCCAATCGTTAATGTTAGTCTCATCTAAGTGAACTTGAATGCCTGATTTATCGTAAATAGATACAGACAACTTACTAGTCTTTGCGGCTTGAACGATAAAGCCAAACTCATCTAGATAGTCCTTACAAATTGGGTCCATACCTTCTCTATACCAACGGGTCATATCAATGGCATTTAAGTATTCTACCTCAATTCCGTTAACTGCGATCACAACAATGTGCTCTTTAGTTAAGTTTACAGAACCCGAAACCGCAGAGGTTCCCCATGCAAGAAAACCAACATTACCTTCAAAAGTGTTTGTATACTTTCGATCAAGATATTCTCTATTCACGACGCGCCTAACGTTCTCATAAGGAAAACACTCTTCGCCTGGTGCATAGTATGACAACGAAATTGGCGTTCCACCGACAACCGTCCCCGTGTTCACATTCTCTACTGGATTTTGAAAAGATATATACCCTCCAACATCAGTAAGGATCATGTCTGACGCATCTTTCGGAGTGTCGACTTCGCATGAACTGAGCATTACACAAAGCCCCAAAAGGCTCCCATAAGCGATGATTGAATTGTTCTTTGTAAATTTCATTATTTTCTTCCCCCCAGAAGTGACTCACTGAATGGATCGATTGTTTACATACTACGACAGCGAATTCACCTTTCTATTCGACCTGAAACTGAAAAGGTTGAGTAATTCATCTTAACTTAATTTAAAATGTCTAATCTGAACGTGTATTTACAAGAATTGAGAATTTTCGACAGCAAGCGACCTTGTTCCACTGTAAACGTTCCACTTTGTGAGAACTTTAACCAAATTCAAATAAAGTTTTACATATGAAACTCTAGAAGCACACTACCTTTTCCTAGGAGTGCCCTGAAAGGATTTAATACTTAAGCCTGAGACCTTCAAAAATGGGCTCCTATCCAAAGACTGAGTCTGGCGACTGAATCCAATAGGCTGCACTCGGGTTTCTTCCCACAAAACAGCTTGCTGGAAGCTCTGCCTTGCTTCATCTTCAAGCTTTTTCTTTTCTGCTAGATTAGTCGAACGCCTTGCCTTAAACCAAAGACTCAAAGCATTTAACTCAAGCGAGGCTAACGCTGAATACTCTGCGTCCAAAGGTCCTTGCCGAAAGGCACCTTCAGCCAACGGCCCTCTAGGTGACTCACCAGACAAAGGGTGAGAAGAGTTATTCTCAGAAGGGGGATAGGAATTCATAGCCATTTCTCGAGAAACTGGGGGCGAGAACGCCGGCATCCGAAAACCTGTTTCTTTTACAGATTTCTCAAGCTCTTGAAAGGTGTTTTCTGCCAAACGCTCCAATTGCTCTACCTCGTCTTTTGCAAGATTGGGAGGATTAAAACTATCTCTTGGCATCAATCTTGGGGCCTCCTGTATAGATTTCTGCATACGAAGGTTAGCAGTCAAAACTTGATCAACCGTATTGTCGTCAATCTCCTCTGCTTCTAGACCTGACAACAGAGATTGCACCTCTATATAGGGCCTCATGGAGCTCACATGAAACTCGCCATTAGGACTCAACACATTAGCATCAGCCTCATTCCGGAAAACTTTTCCATAAGACTCCAAAGCGAGATCTGCTTCTTTCCAATCTCCTAAAAGTCTGTGAAACTGCGAGCGAGCCGCCATCATATATTCAAAGTTACCGTTCTTAAGAGCCCCTTTCTTCTGGGCGTCTAAGACGATGGACTCTAACTCTGCCAAGTCTTTCAGACCTGCCTCTGTATACTCTTTCCGCTTGGGGTCCTCTGGACTCAAAGCAGCAGCACGAAGGGCTGCATTGATGGATCTAAAATGAATGTTATGCAAATGATTCCAAAAGTCAGATGGATGGGAGCGATCCTTAGTCACGGGGTCACTTAAATATGCCTTTATATTCTTATCATCAATCGTCTTTGCTTTTGAAAGCATGAGATCAGCTGTCTTGAAATCTTCTTCATCGTGAAAAATATGAGCCGACATATGATGAAAGTGAGCAATCCCTCTTCCATTCTCAGCAATGATCTTAGCGGCCTCTAAAACCGTTAGGGTGTTGTCTGAGGGCTTCTCGTCTAAATGAATACGATAATGAGCCAATCCAGGATGGCGCGAAATCACCGAGTCATCTTTTCGAGTTTCTAGTCCTTGATAAATAAAGTGAGCAAGATCTCCCTCTTGTTGACTCCGCATATTTAAAGGCAAAACCTTGGACAAGTGAGAAAGCTCTTCTTTGGGAAGCCCAGATGTAGGTTCACCATAGCCACCCTCCGAAAACTTTTGATAATAGGTGTGGCCCAACAACAGGGCTGCGTCCATTCCAGAGCGCGGAACATGCTTAGATCCTGTTCTGACTCGCTCGAAGCCAACGATGTCGGCAAGGGCCATTCGATAGGAAGCCTCCATACCGTTGGCATCTTTTTCAAGCGCGAGAACTTGAGGTTTGATTTCAGCTAGACCCTTCTCCTCTGCTGGTGTTAACTTGATTCCATCGCTGACTTTGGATTCGAGAAAACCTAGATACCCCTGCTGATTCCGTAGCTCATTATCCATTTCATAATGAGCTCCGTGAAGCGCCACATATTTAAACCAAAGCTCCTCTGGAATCATCTCCACTGCATCGTCCTGATCAAAGGCTTTATACTTTGTCTTAGCCGACTTTAAAGCGGGGTTGCTCTTTAGACTCTCGAGCGTGCTTCTAGCCATGCTTAAATGAGAAAGCGCTTGTTCTTGGTTTTCTTTATCTGAAAAGCTCCTATAAAAGTCATAGAGCATTAAATGGCCCATTGGAGAGTCGCAGGCATATTTAGCAACAAATTGAAAGAACGGCACAGACTGCATGGGCTGATAGCCGTGAACATGCTTCATTCCAAGAGCAAAAGCAGTTTGCACCATCTTTTGCAGGTTCTGTTTATAAGGGGTTTCAAACGCTCCATATCGAGAGTCTAAGCTAGGCGTAAGAAACTCAAACAAGACCTCTTCCTTCGGCCCTCCACCACCACTCGCTTCACTAGCCTTTGCTTGAGAAACGTGAGTGGTTCCAGTCGGTGGCGCTACAGAATGACTTCCGAGTCCTCCAAAGTTAATGCTTGTCTGTAATTCAGAAGGGTGAGGAAGATCGGTAGCTTGTGTAATTTGTTCCACTGTGAATTGAGGAACTTCATAAGCCACCTTAAGTTTTCCATAGCGATTTGCCGCACAACAAGTTCCTCCCGTACCAGCAGGGCATGACTTTTCGACAACTTGCGCCTCAACTGAGAGGGTCACAAAACAAAGAATGAGTATGTATAAAGATGGTTTAAAAATAAAGCTACCCCCGCAAGACTTCTCCATTGTAACAAAAACTCGGAGCTCATTTTGGAATTTAAATCACAATATGCCTGTGTTTACAGAAACTTTATTGAAAAACTGTCTAGAATTTCGACAATTCAAAGGAGAGTCAAGAAGAACCCCTGTCCTACCTGAGACATAGGTTACACTTTTAGATAAAGATTCATAGAATCATTTAATTTCGTATTTTTTACACAGGGTAATGGAATCTTTGCTTCCAGAAAACTAGCTTCTTTACTAAAAGCTGAAATCACTAAATGGCGTCCACATCAAAGACGCAATGGGCTGCGACGGTCTAGTGTCATTCTACGGGAGCCATTGATCTTGAGATTCATATCCCAATTTTTGAAGAAACTGCGTTTGCTCCCTTGTCAGCAGAGGCATGAGCTCCCTCGGATCATCTATGGAGCCAAAGAAATGTTCTCTAATGTTATTTTGAACCCCCCATTGTGTTGCAAGTTGTAAAAGATTCGCCTCCATAGCTTCGCTGTAATGACTGGATGCAGACGTAAGGGGAAGTAGGACAAATTGAGATTTGAGATCCTCTTCCAGCTCTATTTCCAATAGGTCTTTAGGGTTTGTATACACGAAATCATATAGACTCTGCCAAGCACTTGAGCCTTCTTCATCGTTAGGCCGATAGAAGAGCAAATTTCTAACAAGCTGAGTGTAATCCCACTTTGTAGGATTATCCTTTTGCTTAATTGTGTTGAGCAAATTTAGAAGCTCTGACTCAGGAACAATACGCAAGCCCATAAGCTCATCAAATGGTATCGCCTGATGTCCTTCAATCGATCGCTTGAAATCACCTAAGGCTGTATTCTTGATGGATAAAATTTCTTCTTGATTCTCTGGAGAGGTCCGCTCCGAGGTGTAACTTGTAAACTCACCAGGAGAGATGTTCTCTTGAGACAAGAACTCCACGCCATTAATGTATGAACGCGAAGCGCTGTGATACTGATCACCAACCCCGTAACGACCTGAATCTACATCCGTAAAACTGTCACCATTGTCCCTCTCAAAGTAGGAACTACTTCCGGAGGACCAGGAATTCGAGCGTCCCGCTAAATCAACTTTCGGAATGGGCACTGCCTGAAGAACAGTTCCATCTCGCACCACGACAAAATGGCCTCGGCTATGCATTGTAAACTCAGCACTTGGATCACTTGGGTTATAGGATCGAAGCATTTCAAGAGGCCAATCCATCCCCAATTGATCTAAGATGGGCTCAGGGACAAGCTCTCCACTTTTTTCATCAGCAATATACAAACCTGGAGCAATATAGAAAGGTCCTGGATTTGCGGATTTACCCCTTCTGGTGGGGTCAGCAATAAAGCGGCGGCCCCCAACTGCAGTTAAATTTGTGTGTTCAACGTTAACGAGCGCCTTTCCTTTGTATTTAATTGGAATCTGTTTGGTGTCTACATGGAGATACGCGCTGTATCCAATAGTATCGCCGTCAGCAGCTGAATTCTGAGGGACATAATGAACACTTCCAAAAGGTCCTTTTTGCTCATCGGTAACATTAAGTTCAGTTCTCTCAAACTCAGCACTGTCCCCTTTGCGTTTAAAGTACACACTGTTCCACGGACCGTAATAAACGAACATTGCAAAACCATTCTCATCTACATGTTCAAGTTGGTGGCGAGGCAACGAATCTAGGACCAGTTTACCATTAAAAAAGACAAGCGTTGCAGGAAGTGTAGAATCATCGGGGCCATCTATTACCTTTTTGTAAACCTCAGGATTGAAAAGTTCAGCGTATTCATTGCCTTTACCATCTACATTAAAGCCTCTTAAATAGTATCCCTCACGCACGGGTACACGATTGTGCACATTGTCGCCATAATAGAGAACAATATCTTCAGGTTTTGAAGGGGAACCTTCGACAGAGCATAAGTAGTAAGGCAATCTTCTCGTGGATAGACTTTTGCAGAACTGATCGAGAATCATTTGATTGTTTTTGTGTAGCTGTTGCTTACCACCATAATAATCAACATCCGCATCGCCATGCTTGGAAACACTTTCCAAATGATACAAGTCCTTAAAGTCCTCACTTACTCTTAGATCAGACACTCTAACAGCCGCAGATTCAATGCGTTTTCCATTATGGTGAATCACCCACTTTCCCCCAATTTTTAGTGACAAAATTGCAAAGTGCTTTCCATCTTCTGAGACAAGTGCTTCAGGAACAAGATCTTGACCACGCAGATCTATAGGCAGTGGTTTAAGAGCAAAGCTATCATGCATTTTCCAAAAAGCCCTATCGCCCACCCTTATGAGTTGACCTTGATTGGTTTCAGCAAGTACTTGATAAAAACTTGTCGTCTCACCAAGCGATTCGGAAACTTTCTTTGCCTCTTGAATCAGCTTATAGAATTCTTGGTCATGGTCAACATTTCCAACCTTGATCATCTCATAGAGCATTCTCATTGCATGATTGATGAGTTCGCGCCTCTGCATGGCACTGGTACTTGGTTGCTTGGCTCGTTCTATACTCTGTTTGATCTGAAGAAGAACTTTGCTTTTAAACTCTTGATAGTGCTCGACTGTTGCTTCTTTGTTCTCAGCTGGCTTGAGCACCTCGCCATGATAACTCATCAAAGCAAGCTGCTTCAAGTAAGCCTGTTCACGAATGTTTTTAAGTTGAATTTCAACTGAGGAACGAATTTTTCGCGGATTAGGAATCTCTGAAGCTAGGCCCAACTTGTGCATCTCGACCTTAACTTTAGAGCGTTCAATCAAAAGCGATTGCATGTCTTTTTTGACCGGATCAGAAGAAGGTGTCGGGTTGTACTCAACCCATGTGGCAGAGACAGGATCATAGGCCTCAGCCCAACCGTGTGCAAGTTGGTCGTGTAAATGTCCAGAACCGTCGCTGGCAAATCCTACTATCATGTTGGCCTGGACGCCATAATGTCGCGCCACCGCGACAAACAAGGCAGACCAGCAGTCACAGTCGGCTCCTCGGCCCTTGAGATGAGCAGGCAGCTTATCATTCTGAAGCAGCAAATTGCTAAGTCGCTCGATTTGGCAAGTTTTGCCACCCTCAGGACAGCTTTGAATATACTGATCGAGCTCGTTGTCTTCTTTGGTATAAAGACCCCATTCTAAGATCATCGCTTGAATACCTTCTGCCTTTTCTCGATCGCTCATGTTTGGATGCACATAACTCTTTGAAAGCTCAATTAATTCCTCAGGTAGTTTCTCCATCAGAGGCTCTAGCGACGAACTATCTGCTGAACGAACATTATCCGGAGTGAGATGATAGCGAAATCCAATAGTTTCAGATTGAGCTCCTTTAATTTCCAGAACAAAGTCACCAAGGCTGTTTTTCACAACGCGGTAAGAGTCAATTTGTGAAGGGTCTTCAAATTTAAAACCATCTGGATGAGGAGCAAGATGGTTTCTGCTCACAAGTTGATAGTATAAAATATCAGCAATTTTCCTCCCTGGGCCTTCATTGAGCAATGCATATTCAACTTGATTGGGGTCAAATGTATGCTCAGGATTATAGGGAGTGTAATCAACTTTGGATGTCTTCCAAATCTCATCTTTATAAGTGTCGTAGTGCTTATTTCCAAAATTCTCTCCCGCGACCAGGGGTTCAACATAGAAATTGCCAGAGGAAAGCTCTTTATCTTTTTCCTTTTCCTTTCCATCTTGATCTCGAGTGCCAATCCCATGAGAAGAATCAAATGGAGGGAGCTGGGCAGCCGCACCGTCATCGCGCTTGGCCTTAAGCCAGTTGTCTGATTTTCTTAGATAATTAGCGAAAGACTCTCCCTCTTTTTCATCTTCTCCTTCTTCTGGAACTTGATGGTCCTCTACTTGCCGTCTAATCTTCGCCCTGAGCTCATCGCGTTTCAAAAGGACGTCGGCTTGTGCGCTATGATCTTCTTCATTCAATTGGGCTTGCAGCGCTGCAATGCGTATCGATAGTTGGGACATCTGCTCACGCTTTTGTTTAAAATCTCGAGTTTGGTTCTCAAGAAGTTTATCAAAAGCTTGAATATCTACCTCAGCTCCGCTTGTAGCTGCGTTGATTACCTCTTGTGCTTGGAGAGGGTTTAATTCTAGCGAATCCAGACCACTCAACTCTCTCAAATCATCGAGAGTAAAATCAAAATCAATCGACATGTCTGGAACTTCAAGCTCGGGTGATGTTATCTGACTGGTAGAAGCTACTTCTGTATTTTCAGATTCGACCTCTTTTTCTTCTGCTAGATTAGGGTGATCTTCAAGAAATTTTTTTAAGCTTTCATAATTTTTTCGTGCACGCTCTGACGTTGAATCAATAATCATCGCTGCCTTAAAGCGCTCAAGAGCATCGGAGTATTTTTCAAGCTTCACAAGAGCAACTCCGATATTATAGTTAGCTAGTGCTTGCATGTCTAAATTGGCAGCACCATTCCTACTTTGAGTTTGAAGGTTAAGAATTGTCTCTCCTATCGAAATAGCCATTTCATAATCACCCTGCCTGTGTAAAGAAGCAGCAAGGCCAAAAAGATACTCTAGAGACTTTGGCTTTTCTCTCACAAGTTCTTCGTACAAATTTTGAGATTTCTCGTAGTCTCCATCATGATATGCTCTGCTAGCTTTGGAGTGTTTGGATTGAGCAAAGCCTAAGAAAGCGTGCGCCGGAACCCCTTGAAAGATTGCAATTATGGCTAAGGCTACTATAGACCGCACAAGCTACCCCCTCCTAGTGTTTAGTCTAAGAGAGTTAACATTAAGATTGTATTAAGATTTGAGCATAAAACTTGTACTTTGAGTAAAGCTGGACCAACCCTTGTCTAAAACTTTGCCACAAATTTAATTCAACGGTTCAATACGACAATTGGGGGTCTGGGAGTTAATAGGAAGATAAACCGCTATCTGGGAGCCCCATTCCGAGTAATCCAACCCCAAGTGCTAATGCTTTTGCCGCTTGTTGAACAGGTTCGAGCAGAAAAAAGAATAAAGGCTGATGACCGACTGCTCAACATCACGCTTGAAGATTCTCCAGGCTCAATTCACGTTAACTTAACAAAATTCTTTATTTCGGGCTTTGGCAAAACTGTTAAGAAAACTAAAATCAAGATATGGGTAGGAGCGCAACATTTTTATTTATCTTTCTCTCCATGCCTATGCTATGGGCTCAGGAGAATCATGAGCCAGAACCTAAGAAGATACCATTTGCTACCGAATTTCACTGGGACCGACCCGAAGCTCCCTTGCCCACTACAAAAGAAGACTCTCTCGCCTTTCAGATCAAACAATATCTTGAAGACCAACGCCCCATCACTGACGCCGATGGTAGAACGACAGGGTATAGAGCAGTAAGGGTCACAAAGGAGAGCTCCCAAAGTGAAAAAGAATGGCTCATCGAAACTTTTTTACACGAATATGTTTCGATCCTAGGGTGTCCGAAGGACATACGAGATCAGTTTCTTTTACATCGGGGCGCCAACCTCATATCCCTACTGGACAAGCACGGAGTAAAGATAAATGCCGTGAAACATAGGCTTTATGAGACAATCTCTAATCGTTGTCATAATATTGCAAGCAACATGTATATGGATGACACTAGCAAATACATTAACTCTGCTAGCGACTGTGCTTCGCAAATTTATGAACCTAGTAAAATGTTGATTGATCTTTTTCTAAACGATGGCCCCAAGATATTGAGTGACGAATTTAGCAGGGATGGTGTTACCAAAGAACGTGCTCAAAACTGGCTAAAGGTTGAAAGCCAAGATCCACTCTCGCGCTACTCAGAGCACCATACAACCCTTCACTCCGCGCTATCTGCACTCAGAGGCAAACTTTCCAACGGAAAGGACAGTCCCGCGCTCAAAACAATCGTCCCCATTGAGTGCAATCTCGACGATGTTCTGGACGGTAAGAGAATTTTTCCAGGAGACCTCGGTGAATCTTACCGTCCCCTGCAAGAAGTCAAACTCGATGTGCTGATAGACAATTCTGAGCTCCTCAACATAGAGTCTGAGTTAGAAGAAATAGTTTCACAAGGGGTTGGAAGAGAAGCTCTTTATCATGCCGTGGATGCTGTTCTTCGTAGGGGTGGTCTTGGAAAAACTATGGCTTTTCATCAGCCACGAACACTTGCTTATTATAATCGGACCCAAAAAAACAAAAATGGCCCAGCAGCTGGCGCTCGGGTGGAAACCGCTGAATTCAACTCTCTAATCCTTACTGTAGTGGACTTCAGTTTATCTGCTCGAAATGGAAACGCTCGAAAATTCATAGTAGACCTCAATGAACTTAGGCTCAAGAAGAAGATGGCAGTGGCTCATGGATCCGGGTCCGACCCTAGCTACAAATACAAGGTTACGAAATTTTCTGATCTACCAGGCCAACATACAACAACTCCTGGTCTCTATGTGACGGGAGAAGAATACAACGGGAAACATGACCGCAGCATGAGGCTATACGGATTGGACCTGGCAAACATTTTTGCCTACGATGACAATAAGGTCGTTCACGCGGCAAGATATGTGAAGGACGGGTCCGAATGCGGAAGAAGCCACGGCTGCCCGGCCATTCAGGAAAAAAACTTAGACCCCTACTTAGACATGGTGTCTGGAACTCTCGTAGATCTGGGTAAAAACAAAGACGGAAAGAGAGTTGCCGAAATTAAGGGTGCGCCTTATTACATCTATCACCCTCAATACGATCCCAGCAAACAGGCCAAGCGTTAAATTGATACGAGTTACTTAACCTGGGTGGCGCATTCTAAGTCGAGAGTTTCCTTTACCCAGTCTTTTAACTCACCATAGTTGCACGAGCGGAAAAGCTTTCGAATGGGTAGTATGGAGGCAGGGCTCATGCTGAATTCATCAAGACCCATTCCCAATAATAGCAGCGCAAGGTTTGGTATGCCTGCTATCTCGTAATCGATCCGAGAGCTGAGAATATCGTCAAGAATACAGAGAGCCCTCCCCCAAGATGGAAAGAATGTGAGTCCAGTTTGGGTGAAACCCGAGTCTTTAGGCAAGCCTAAGCCTAAGCTATGATCGGAGTCGTTTTTTTTTCAGAGTATTTTCTCAAAGATCACCAATCGAAGTGGTTTTGCGGTGGTGGTCTTGCTGGGTCAGTGCGGCAAGTTTTTCCACAAATTCCATGGGAGTGAAGATTACGTGTGTGGTGCCGTCATGGAATGGATTCTTTTAGTTTCTAGACGATGTCGCCATTAGTGCGCTCACGGATTCTTACTCAATGCGGGGAGCCTCGATGATTTATCCAGAAATTCGTGGAATTCCTTTTTGAGAAACTAAACTATCATTGTGTGAATGTTCACGTACTCAAGGAGTCAGATAAGCGAGTTGTAAACCTAAAAGACCACCCTTCCATAAGTTACTATTCCTCACCTCAACCCTTTGCTGCAATGGCCCTATCAAAAGCTCCCGTTCCCTCGAACCAGCACTATGATGCTAAGGTGTGGGAACAGCTTGTTAAGTATGGACAAGATGGGGACCTATGGTGGAACGTCGCTAGGTAGACCTTACAAATAGTTTGCAAGATTTTCTCGAACCTCTCGCTTGTGACCAAGAGAATCGTCCTTAACTTTTGGCGCAAGCTTTTTCCCATAACTTGCCTGGAAGCGAGAGGAGTTGTGAGAAGTAAAAAAGCCACTAATAAGATGAGGCAAGCGCTCCGCCCCAAAAACGGAGCTCAAAGTGTTTTTAACTGAAGGGCGGTAAAAATTATCTAGCATAGCAACTCGGTCTACTTTCTCAATGTACTCACTCCCCCTAATGTTGTTAAGAGTTTTTTGGAGTCCGTCGTAGCCACCACTATGGGAGGCAAACACTAAACGCTTGGCACCACTTGCGCGCATAAGATCTTGAAGGTCTTTCATCGTCAAACATAAATGGCTTGAGCCTAGAATGTAGCGCGAGTGATATTGCCGATCAATTTGCTGGTCGATGGCATAACTGCCTTGCTTGCCGCTTTCACCCCCGCCAACATAACTGGCCCAATCACGCCACTGAGATGCTGGCAAATTCCCACCAGTACTTCCACTCCAACCTGGATCAGAGCTTTGAGCATGTCCCGAGAAATATATGACAAGAGTGTCTGTATACCCCTGTTTGAATGAACCTCTTTTTGCAAGAGAACTACCATTACACTCTTTCCCAGAATTGCGGTCCGGATTGTAAAACTCCTCCCAGTCACTTCCCAGGCTCTCTACATCTACGCCATGTGAATCCAACGAAAGATCTTGTGATGAATTTACCTTCGGGTCAAATCCACCAAAACCCGAAAGGGTTTTTGCAGACTCAAGAAAGCTCAGGTTTCTACTGTGAATGCTCTCTACTGGATCTCCATTTTCATCATTCAAAGGTTTTCGATACTCAGACTCAAGCAAAGCAACCGCCTTTTCTTTGGAGTGTGATGGCAACCTTTGGTTGAGATCGACCCAATAGTGTTTTGCAAGTTCAGCCAAGCTATCTCCGAGCTTCTTTCGACACCAAGGCTGTGCTGCCTCGTTAAAAGAATCGCTTTGATCACAGTATTCAGCAACTTTCATTCGCGCGCGCTCTTCAATTTGATAGGGATAAATGGCATTATTTCTTCCAAGAACTGTTAGGTTCCCCATTGCTTTTGCAAGCTTGTTATAGGCATCTGATCGTTTATCCTCGTTGTATTCCTTAAGAACAACAAGGGCCGTGTCGAGTGCTTTTTCAAGCACGGCTACTTTTTCCTTTTCTGAGCTTGAGCCATCAATCTCATAATTTCTGAAGAGTGAAAATGGCTCATGAGGTGCCATTGCAAGTTTTTCTTCCTCCGTTAAATTCTTAGTCGGAGTTGTCTCGAATTCATCAGCTAACGGCTGAGTCTGAGGCTGATAATCGCCAATTTTGTGCTCAACCTTTTTTTCTTCCGGCGCAGAAACCTCAACCTTAGGCGAGAGCACCGGCTTCTGATCAGGCTCAACTTTTATTTCAACATTTGCCACCTTAGGCTCGCCCTTACACTCAAACTTATTTTTCTCTTTTGCTGCCTCAGTATATTTCTGTAGATCACCTAGGACCGCCTTGAGGCCGCTCTGATCACGATTCATGATTGCTTCTGACGCTTTCAAAAACCCTTGTTTGAAAGCTAAATAGTGATCCCAGTTAGATTCGGTTTTAGCAAAACGACTCCCCTCAAGAGCAAGCCATATCTTTCTCTCTAGTGAGGATTTCGCATTTGAATAACTCGAAGTCTTCCAAGAAACACCTAGTAATGGCTTTGCCTTATTGAGCAGGTGATCAGAGAAACCTCCACACCAGGCAACTTTGATCATCTCTGTAATAAAATCACTTTCTAAAGCCTTTAGTGCTTCGCTCTCTGAAAGGCTGTTTTCATTAACATATAGTGGAGCCTCTACTGGCACCTGTTTATGCGAATCCTCGGCCTGCGCCGAAGTCACACCAAACGAGAGCCCTAAATATAGTGAGAAAATGGCAAGGTAGAGATTCTTCATACCCCTATAATTTTGATGGGCTTAACATTTGGGAACCACAACAATGCCTTGGTAACTAAACAGAAGTTGGGGAAGGCAAATCAGATTTCCGTGTATATTTAAGAGATTGCAGAAAGCCTATACACTTTCTTCACTGGGATTTAACAACGCTATTATTGTTACCGCCCTCTCTTGAAGCTAGATTCAAGAGAGGGCAATCTAGGGGTATCTAATCAGCGATTTTTATTTCTCTTGAAAAATTTGAAGATACCACCTTTTTTCTTTGGCTCCGACGTGGGCTGGACAGGTGCAGGAGCAGGCTCTCTCACTGTAGGTCTTACTTGCTCACGAGGCTCATAATTCTCTGCACTTGGCTCCGAGCTTCTAAAGATAGAGGCTGGCTCTGGCCGCTCGATCATTTCATAATCCACCGACTCATCTACTGGTAGAGCAACTCTAATCTCGGCAACATCTCTGTGACGAGGAACGACAATTGAGGATGGATTATACTCTTCTGCCAACCTTTGCAGATTACTTTCATAAGCAGGCATAGATGGTAAAGCAAAACGAGAGGTGTCTGCAGTCATCATCATACCCTCTGTTCTCTGTCTCTCTAGGTTCAGAATCGCAGCTTGCTTTTGAAGGTGCTCTTGCACAACCGGCAGCTTCAAAAACTCTTCTTCTGAGAAAGCCTGTTTCCATTCTTCATACTCAGGCGTGTAACGAACAACAACAACTTTAGAGTCACACAGGCGTTGGCAAGAAGTGGTGTTCAACAGATCTTCAGCGCTTATGCTACACTCGCTGAGCTCTTCGCCCTCGCCCACTCCAAAAGTAAAATTCTCTTGTGGGTTATCTCCAAAGAAACTCTCTTCGGGAACAATCACAGATGCATTGCTTGGCAGTTGAATTTTTTCACCTACCGCATTCTTCTTTTGAAGAAGAAACGAATCTGAGGACTGCAAGCTATGCTGAATGGATGTTCCAAATGCATAATTTTTCATTCTAGAAACCTGTGTGGAATAATTACTAGTCCTTCCGACAGATGGAACAACAAGAACTTTTTCAATGTAGGGGTTAGCCATTTTGACCTTAGATAAAAACTCATGAGGATTATCTATCTCCTCAGAACTTAGTTCAGCAATGCCGAAACTCTCGGAACACTGCTTATAAGGCTCAATGGCCGCTTTGATGTTTACTTTGGCCGCAGCGTCGCTTCCCCTATTACTCGTGAAGGTTCTGTCCACCAAATCCATACGACTAGCGTGGCAGCCCGCAAAGCAGGAAGCAATTTCAGTTGAGCTCTTAGAAGTTAAGCGGCACCTCTGAGCACAAGAATTAAACAGCTCCGTATAAACGGTCGTGTCTTTAGTAATGATATTGGGAAAACGCTCTGCGCCAGCCAATTCCTCTTCTGTTGCAAGAGGGTTCCATTGAGGCTTTCTATTTAAGAAATGAGCAACCTCTTTGTGATTAGTTTCATCCGGATTTTGAGCCACTTGCGCTAGAAAAGCGCGAACATTCCTAGAAGCCGTGGAATCAGCCTCCCACAAAGGAACTTTTGTGCTCATTCTCCAACGGGTATACATTTCTGACAACTGCGAATGAAGAGAGGAAGCTTGCATTTGCTTTTCATTCTCTTCTGATAGGCGACTTAGCTCATTAATAGCCTCTGAAGAATGAAACTTGTGAGCAAGTTCGGCTAGATCAAGTGACTCGTCGTCTCCATCTAACTCATAAGAAGCTTCAAATCTTTGAGCCCATTCATCACAACTCTGCCCATCAACATCGAAATAACGCTCAAGGCTCGCTCGGCCGACCTCAGAGTCCATTGCATCTTCCTCACTCCACTTATTAATACGGCTAACTAAAAGCGACATTGTCTGCTTTCGGTGCTCCTCAGAGCTTTGCCCGTTAGCGGCTTCTGGCCATTCAACTTTAGAAAGCTTACTCGCCAGACGACGACTCACAGGCGACAAAGAAAACTCTGAACCTTCAAAAGAAGACTCTTTCAGCATGAAGGCATGCAAAGTGCGCGCTTGGCAATAAAAATGATAGACACTCGCCTTAAGACACCCTTTGTGGCGAGCCATTACTTGATCTAAAATTTGAGGACTTGCATCCTGGAATTGTTCAAATTTGTTATCAGGGAAGGCTCTCCATAAACTTTGCTTTTGAAGCAAGTCCTGATATTCCCCCTCTAAACGAGAGAGTTTATGTGAATTGCTTTCTGTCTGGGCTCTCTGGTCAACCAGTCTTTGAGATAATTGTGCCAATCTCTGTTCAGAAGAATGGTTCTTCAAACTCTCATCAGCTCTTTCAACAGAATCCGTCAGATCTCTAATCACACTATTGAGATTGAACACTTGTAATTCAGCAACACTCACAACAGGTATAGCTCTCAAAGCATTTGCCCGCTCATCATCGCCCTGCTTAGAGAGTAGGTCATGAAGCGCCAATCGCACCAGAACAGCTTTTGAAGTAGAATCGAGTTGATCAAAGTATTGAGCTAAATCACTGGCATGACCTAATTCAAACAAGTCTTTAGAGCTCTTAGCTAAGTCTTCATCGCTGACGTATTGCTTTCTTAGAAGGTTAGACATATTTTCAGCAGAAAATAGCTTAGTGATATCTGTATTCTCTTGATCTAACCCCACAAGCGATCCGTATCGGATTTCACTCAAGTCAAAGCCCTCTGCCAAAAGAGTAGAGCTCACCAGATCATTTCCGACCTCAAGAGCTTGCTCGCGCTCAATCTTAGCATTCCAGCTGTCCCGAACACGCTCAAGGTCACCAATCACGTGATTGGCAATCCATAGCTTAACTTCTGAACTAGAGTTCTCTTGAACGGCTGTATCACGCTCTCGAAGCTCATCCTTTATTGAAGTGATTTCAGAAATAATAGACTTTTGAGCTTCTCGATCTTCGGGACTTAAATATTGATTACTTGATAGAAAACGCTGCCCATATTCACCCGGCAAGAACAGGCTTGCTTGGGCTTCAAGCTTCGAAGTAGGAGAAATATCATAAAGCCCTCTTGCTAGACCATTCGGCAAGAACGACATAAAAAAGGAGAAGTCCTGAGAACACCCATCACATCTGAGTTTCGACAAGCCTGAAAAGCTAGTGCCGCTATCGAGATGCTTAGAAACAGCTCCATCGAAACTTAGAACTTTCTGAACTCCAGCAAGAAGGCCTGAATACTTAAGAAAACTAGCATCCTCAACGGTGTTAAGATGGTTTTTGTAAGCTCGTGTAATTTTCGTAGCTTCACTCTGGGACTTAAGGTAACTCAAAACTCTTTCTAGTTCTCGAAGGTTCGTAGTCAATGCTTCCCACTCAGCACGAGCTTCAGACCTTGCAGCCCCACTCATATCGCCTGACTGCTCAAGCATTTTAGATAAACGCAATGCCGAGTCAGAAATGTCCGCATAGGCAGCGAACAACTTCGCCTTAAAGAATCTCTCAAAAACAAAGCTACCAAAAACTTCATTTCGAACTTGATGAAGGTTACAAGCCAAAGACTCTTCATTGGAACTAAATGTTCTTGAAGGCTCTTGTTTTTCAGCCTGCTCACTAAGTTGCCATCTATCTGTTGAGTTTTGGTGAACTTTATCAACCTGACTCAAGCGACCAGAGGGAACAGCTGGATTTAGTCTATGCTCTGAAGCGTAGATAGGCTTCAGAGACTGATCGCTAAACTGCACAGCCTCTGACAAACCATCTTTAGTGATTCGAGTATGAAGACTAGTAGCAGAAACATCCTCATCTAAACTTTTAGTTAACTCTGTAGCGGCATTCTCGACTGAATCATCTGCAATAGCCTCTGCGAAGCTTCCGCTAAACTCCTGAACCAGCCCCTCGTGAGAGGCCACTTTCTGTTTCAACTCTCCGTCTTTCTGTGAAATAAAGTCGAAATCTGAAACAAGTTTTCTTAAATCACTTTCATGACTTGTTAGCTGAGCCTTAGTCTCATCAATTTGTGACTCCAACTGGCGTCTCTCCCCTCTGAGCTTGGAAATCTCAGCTCTGATGGTTGAAAGGTCGCGAGATTGCTCCAACTCAGTCGCGTGATCGACCCACTCACTACTTTGTGCAAGCTCTTGAATTTGTCCCAATGTTTGTGAAATTTTCTTAGCCTCATTTTCTAAGTATGGACTGTTGTCAAAGCCGTAGAATAGCTCCCGAGCTTTTGCAGAAAGAGTAGCCAACTTCTTCAGAGTAGCTTTTTTATTTGTTGAGAGCCATTTTACCTGCTCATTAGCACTCAGCTTCACTCCATTGACTGATGTTGGAATTTCAACCTCTTCAATCTTCTCAAAGCCAATTTTCTCAGCGATCTCATTGAGCCTTCTAATGTCAGAGTTGACAATGTGATCAATAGGACGAGCTTTTGTCTTATCGCCATCTAATCTATTCTCATCAAAAAACGTTATCTCTTTGATCAACCAAGCATCCCGATCTCCACTGAGAGATTTCAAAACGTGACTTGAGGCCAATTCTTGATATTCACCAAGCAAAGCCTTCAAAGATTGAGTCTCATCCCAAGATCTTAGATCGGAAGATAGCTGAGAAACAATACCCGCTAGCTCTGAGCTCTTAGCCTCAAAGCGTTGCGAAGACATGCCCTCATCCATTGTCAAAAAGCGCTCTCGCTCTCTATCCAAACGAAGCACACTCTCCAGAGGAGATTCTTCACCCTCTTCATTTGCTGTTGAGCCCAAAAACACCTTTTCTTTTTCTAAAAACTCTTTAGCTAAACGAGCAGTTTTAGCTGGGTCCGTGGCCATCTCAGAAGAGCCTAAGTGCGCAAATACGGGCCCAAGGCTACTCAAGTCCATGCGACTCAAGAAATCTCTTCTAAGCGCCCTTCTACTCTCACCGTCTAAACTCTTAAGCTCCTCGTCGTTAGCATGAAGTCTCTGCTCATATTGTAGTTTCTGCTCTCTTAACTGAATTCTCTGCTCTAGAGCAGCATCCAACTGGGCAGACCGCTCCTTATATCCATCGAGAAATGTCTCGAGTTCTTCAGTGCGCGATTTAATATTTTCACTCAAGCGATAAGTGTCGCGGTGAACTTCAAAATCACCTGCTAAATATTGCAGACTATTAATTTGCTTTGAAGAAAAATCATGCTCCCTAGAAACCTCTTCTGCCCCTTCCTTGAAATACTCCACAGTAGCGTTGTTGCCATACTGAGCATAATCTAGGCCTAGAAGCTCAGAGGAATCCAATGCACCATAAGCATCACGAAGACGCTGTTCTCTTGAATCTAGCTTCTCAATTTCAGCAAGCATTTCCTGCTGCTTTTTTTCAATCTCTTCATACTTTTCACTGTCCAAAGAGAAGCTCTTATTTTCCATGGCTTGATTTCTAAGCTCAAACAGCTCAGCCACTAAAAGCTTCCGTCTCTGATAAATATCAGATAACAAGGTTCTTGCAGAAAAGATTTGGTAGCGATCCCTCAGGGTAGAGCTAGAGTCATCTATAGATGAGCTCTCAAAGCCTTTAACATTTTCAGAGAGATCCTGCGCGTGTTGCTTTAACTCTTTAAGACCTTGCTCCCAAACCTTCAAATCAGCAGAAGCTGCGCCAAAAGTAGGGATATCCGAATAGCTCGCAAGCAATTCATCATGGTCTAAAATTCTATTATGTATTCCAAAGTTATTAGTGATGATTCGTTCAGAGTCTTCCAAGTTTGCTAAAAGCTCGGCAGAAGGTGTCTTCTTGGAATCAGCTTCATCTTTTGAGCCAACGAAGTCTACGTGCCCGCCTTGATTAGCTGGTGCTGGAATACTCCAATCAACTGGATTCTTAGGAATTCTAGTATGAGCTAGCTCACGACCTTCTAGACCTTGATGAATTGACTCAAGTTCCAAACGTCTTTTCTCTGTGAGACGCTCATGTTTTGCTCGTGATTCTCTCGAGGCAAAAATCCGACCCTCTAGCTCTTTAAGAGCAACTTCACGATTTTGGATTGCCTCTGCTCGAGAACTTAAATCGAGCTCAGAAGCCGTCTTTTTTATCTCAGCGATTTGTTCATCATAGCGGATCGAATCATCCTGCTTCTTCATCGCAACAACAGCCTCGCTCCACTCCGTTAACTCGGCCTCAAGCGACTTTATCTTTTCAACATCATTAGCCGAGACTTCAGAAGATTTTGGAGCCTTGTCACTGGCAACACGCTTCCCATAAGCTTCGTCTAAGCTTGAAAGAGCGCTGTTAAAGAGCTCGTCTCTTCTCTGGATCAGATCATTTAATATGTTTTCGGCACGTTTGAAGGCATAATAGTCTTCAAAACCATCGGACAGATTTGCCTCATCGACTCTTTGAGCTGACTTTTGAACGTCTGCACCCAACGCTTCTTTAACAGAGTCTTGAAGTCGACCAACTTTTTCATCTTCCACGCCAGTTGCCAAAAGTCTTTCATAAGCCTTAGCCATAAGCGCATATTGAGTTCGAATTATATTTTCATTCTCGACAAGCTTTTTCTTGTGTTCAGCTCCCTGCTGTTGAAACTGTCTAAGAGTTTCAACAGCAGACCTGTCTGCAGCAGCGGACGAATCAAATGACTCAGACGACAGGGCTCTATGAGTGTCTTGATAGGCAGAATAAGCCTCATTCAAAGAATCAGAAAATGGAGAAAACTCTTTCTCAACACGATATTGTTGATGCTTTCTCTCAAGTTCTTGATGGAGCTGTCTCCATTTTAACTCCAAATTGACAAGTTCTTGTTTGGCAAAATCTTCAATCACAGCTTCTTGTTCAGTAATACTAAGCTGCCGAGCTTCGATCACGGCAATCGATGACTGTAGTTCTTCAATTATTTTCTTATGAACCGCCTCAGTGACTTCTGCCCGAGTCTCATCGAGCCTTTCTGGAACAAGAGCGTTGTTTTCATATTTAACTCCCCAGAATGCATCACCATTCAGCTCTGGTGGCTCACTAATCCAGGCTTCCAAGGACTGACTAGCTTCACCGAGAACTTCTCTTTGGGCCTCAATATTTGATTTTTGAGACTCAAGCCAAGCCTTAAGACCAGCTTCAATCTTTGAGCGACGATTTTCTAGTTGGGCACTCCAAACTTGGGTTTCATCAATGGTGACACCACCCTCAAGCAGATCGTCCGAGCTTTCTTGATTAAACTCAGTTTCGACAGGCTTGCTCGCCTGAACCTTCGAGATTCTATCCGAAAAGTCAGAGCGACTATATGTTTTGTTCCAGCTTGGGTGAGCTCCAAAAGCTTTAGCACCTTCGTCTAAAGCATAGTTAAGTTCAAAAACGCTGCTAGCACCATGAATTGCACGATTATAGGCGTTGACTCTTGAAAGAGATCGTCCAAAAATATTTCGAGCCTGCCTACTATTGTCATAAAGACCCTTCCGATAGGACCAAGCCAATGTGGCGGCCAACTGTTCTCCCGACAAAGCTTTCGTAGCACCCGCCGCATCTGTTTTAAAATTATAGCTAAAGATAGGCTCTTTGTAGTTTAGATACTTTTGATAATATTCATAAAAATAAGTGAGCTCTTCTAAAGTCAAACCACTTCGCTTTCTTAACTCTTCTTCCTCATACCCAAGATTGGAAACTCTCTCTTCGGCAAGTTCCTCAGCAGTGGGTAGAACCTCTTCCACGATTGCAGGAGCAGTCTCTTCCTCTGGTGAAGTTTCCTGGGCTCTTAAGGAAGGAGCGTGCATGAGAAACACGGCTAGGATTAACAAAGATACTCGTTGAAGAAATTTCACTTGAAGCTGAATCACCGGCGACCTCCGAACAACCTATTAAATAGACCTTGCTTCTTCTGAGGCGCCTTATAGGCTGGAGCCGTTGGCTTTCTCTCAGAAGGATTTGAGCTTGGGCTTACAGAACTTGGCTCTGAATTTGATGACGGACGGCTTGAGTTTTTCACACTCCCCGCACCCACTTCTTTACCTGCCCACTCCATAGCGGCCAAAGTCTCGTCATCGAGTTGAGAAGAAAAGATCTCAGAAAGGATGGGTGCTGCCACACCACCTCCCGTGATGCTCTCATTGCTTCTTCCTATGCTTTGAACCGAAAACACATATTGGGGAGCTCCCACCGCAGGAGCAAAACCACTAAACCACACAAGGTCGTGCTTCTTCCCCTTGCTCATCCACTCAGCAGTTCCCGTTTTACCAGCAACAAGAACTCGATCATGCTTCGCTGAACCGGCTGTTCCATTAGAGTTTACAACTTGTCTCATTCCCTCAATCACCACTTCATAATTTTCAGGATCATTGACTTTAATTTGCTTAGCCAAAGGCATGAAGAGAACATCTTCACCTAGGTCACGTCCGTGAGGAGAGGCATCAATATTTCGGACCAAGCTAAGCTGTGGCATACTTCCCACATTGGCAACAGCTGACAAGGCTCTCACCAATCCAACTTGACTGACTTCAATGGGCCCCTGACCAATGGGAATCAGCCCCTTGTCGATGGGCCAACGAACCTTCGCCTTTGGATCAGGAATGCTTCCCGCAGCCTCCACTGGAAGAACGCCTGTTTTCTCATGCAAACCAAGGTTTCGCGATAACTCTAGAACAGACTTGTAACCATCTTCATTGACAGCCACTCTTGTAAAAGGAGTGTTCACAGATTTTTTCAACGCATAAGTTAAATCCACATATCCACTGCTCTGGTTGTGATAGTTGCTGATAGTTTCCCCCGAAAAAGCGTGTGGCGAAGATCCATCAAGTTTTTCAAATTTCCCGACAAGATCATCCTCTAAATAAGCCAAAGCAGAGAAAATCTTCATATTCGAACCAGGAGGACTGGTGGCCTGAGTGGCCATATTGAACATGGGGTCCATATCATTAGCTTTTAGCTCTTCTAAGTAATCTGCAGTCCCCAGAGAAGGCACAAGCTTATTAGGGTCGTAAGAGGGATAAGAGGCCATAACGAGAATCTCACCTGTTTGAGGGTCGGCAATGGTCACAGAACTTCTGCGCTTACCACGCGCTAACATCTCTTCCGCTTTCTTCTGCATTTCAATATCAATTGTTGAATAGACATCCGCACCACGAATGGGTGGAACAATATTGTAACTTTCTAGATCACCGTTGGCATCAAAGACTAGTGTGATCTTTCCGGGCTTTCCTCGAAGCAGACCGTCATGAAGATTTTCAATTCCCCTTTGGCCTTCTCGCTGCCCCTCACCCACGGCTGGAAAGAAAGTTTCTTGCGGATAATGCTCGAGCTTCGACCAAGGCGGCTTACCTGAAATGTATCCCAACGCGTGAGCAGCAGCTTCTCCGTGAGGATAAATTCGCTTGTGAGTAGGAATCGGAAAGATAAGTCTGTCATCGATACTTGACACTTTCTCAAGCTGATCAATGCTCATAATATCTGGAGAAACAACGATGGGTGTCGATGGCCTAAGCTTCTGCCAACGAACAAGATATTCTTTCAATTTATTGCGATACTCTTCTTCACTTTCTTCACCTCTGGGAATAATTTCCCAGCTCGTTCCCAGCTCAGTATTAATCTTTTCTAAAGTTACTAAGACCTTATTTAATAAAAGCTCTGGATCGGGCTCTTGCTCAGGGCCATGGATGAGAATCCCTAGATAAGACAACGAAAGGTCCAAAGACGGTGATCCCGCCTCAGAAAAAGTTTCGCCCGCACTATCGGCCAGGACAACTCCATTGCGGTCGAGAATTCTTCCCCTTGGAGCCGGCAAGGCATAAGTGACAACCCTTTGTTTTTCGTTACCCGTTAAACTCGACACGGTATCAATTTCTGTTCGCGAGAAGAAAGGATTCTCAGAGCTTCCTTGAACTCCTTGATCATGTTTGGGTTGAGCTTTCACGCCAAAAGCGCAAAGCAAGAAGATGAGTGCAATAGTGCTTGAACAGACTTTTCTCATGGAGTCACCTTCTTAGCTTTAATAACTTCTCCGGATTGAGCCTTTTTTCTTTCATTGACTTTATTGATGATCTCACTCCCAACAGCAAGAGTTGTGTCCGAACTTAAAGCTTGAGGATAAATGGACTGATCTTGGTCATAACCCATCCAAACAACCACCGTAACTTCAGGCGTGTAAGCAAGAGTCCAATGATCAGTAAAGCCCTTCGACGAGTAAACAGTAGACGTCTGAACTGCATTTCCAGCCTTCGGGTCTACGCCATACTCGGCGACTGCTTTTTTTGCAGCCCCCGTGATAATAGACGTTCTTAGAGACTTTGTGATTGCTTCAGCAGTTTCTGGCTGAATAACCCTCTCAGTAAGCCTAGCTTCACTAGAGGGAACTTCAAAAACTGTATTCCCCTCAGAATCTTCAATTTTACTAATAATGTGTAGATCTCTTGGCTGAAAGCCTTTGTTAGCAAAGGCGGCATAGGCTCTTGCAAGTTCACTCATGCTGTTGGAGTTAAATCCAACTAGTGTTCTATTATAATTTAACTCTTCTTCCTTGCCCTCGAACTTTAGCCCCATTGATCGAGACAAAGACAGAACTTCATCTACCCCCACTTCCATACCAGTTCTTACAGCCGCTGCTATGGCGCCCTTGGTGAGGGCATCTTCCATAGAAATGGGGCCCTGGTATCGGTTCTCAAAGTTTTCAGTTCCCCATTCTCCAGTGGTTCCACTTCTAACTCCACCCACTTCCAACATTCGGGCCGCAAGTGCAGAGTCTTCCACTTGATCGGTGGGTAATTTCCCATTTTCTAAAGCAGTCGCATAAACAAAAGGAAGGAAAGCAGGACCCGCAGGCCGTTTCCCAAGTTCTGTGCGATCAAAGTTACTATCTACAAAATCGCGACCACCGACTTTCGCTAAAATGGCGCCAGTTGCATTGTCAATCACGAGCACTGCACCTTGTAGATAGCTAGCCCCTTTCAATTCACTATCATTAGCTTCTATATCGGCTTTGGTCGGATTTGAAAACGCAGGCAAAGCTTCAACTCGCTCAATCATGGAATAAAGACTCTGTTGACCTAGCTTCTGAAGCTCTGAGTCCAGAGTTGAATAGACCTTAAAATCGCCATGCTGCGCTCTTTCTTCTCCGAGCTTCTCAATCACAGTGTCCTTAATTGCTTTAACAGCATAAGGCATACCTCTGTCCTGATACTTTCGACCAATGACTTGAGTTTCCTGAGCAAGAAGCTCTTCAAGTTGAGCCTTATCGGGCTTGCCTTCATGATCCACGATGAAGCCATCTTGAAACATTCTATTTAAGACCTGGTTTCTTTTAAGCTTAGAGTTGGTAGGGTGGCTGCGAGGATTGTTGTAGCTGGGGTTGCGAATTGTTCCCACAAGGGCTGCAGCCTCAATCTTTGTTAAATCTTTAGCGCTTTTACCAAAGTAGCCTTGAGAAGCAGCTTCAACACCTTGGTAACTGTGCCCAAAATAAACATGATTCATATAATGAGTCAGAATTTCTTCTTTTGTAAACTCTTCCTCAAGACGACGAGCAAGGGCTGCCTCTACAATTTTTCGATCAAAAGATTTTTCATCTAAACCGAAAGTGTTTCGACTCAACTGCTGAGTAATCGTCGAAGCACCTGATTTAATCTCACCGGATTTTGCAGCTAAAAATCCAGCGCGAACAATTGCTACGTAATCAATACCATTATGTGAAAAGAAGTTTTTGTCTTCCCCTGAAATAAGAGCATGAACAAAGTTATCTGATATCTGATCGTATTCAAGACTAATGCGGTTAGAGCTATCATCATAGATAGAGGTAATATGTTGGCCATTTCTATCATAAATAGTGCTGCCCTCATCAAACTCTCCTACACGAGATAGGTCAAAAGACTCAGCTAAGGCACGATGGTCGGCGGTATAAAGATAGGCAGCAACGCCTCCTACTGTGGCTAAGCTTGCCGAGCTAATAGCTGCAATCTTAGCGAATTTTTTCCATCGCTTTGCACAGGTGCTGTCAGCAGCACCAAAAGTGACTGGCTGAAAAGAACTAAAAATAAGGATCGCAATTAGCAATCTAGATTGAATAAACCTCATCCCTAGATGCAATGGTGAGACTCTTAACAGGAATCTCCTAGAACCGTTATCAAACCTTAACAATCGAGGCGGCGTAATAAGCCAATGTATTTATTGAGTTGATCTCCAGGGCCTTCAAGAGGGGAAAAAAGGACGTTAAATAAACATGGTTAAAAAGATAGCCAACTCTCTAAATCTTTTACACTTGTTAAGAAAACCCAAGCAATTAAGCTCTTTTGATCCGTTCAGCAAAGCTTTAGTCTCGCATAGCCAAATATAAGAAAAACGAATCCAGTCTTCTTTACCCTAAACTCGCACATTGTTTGCAACGGCTTTATAAAAGCCAATGATTGCACCGCTGACTTGATTGAAGGGGCTTTAACCAGGTGTTTAAAAATCACATATGAAAATTGGACAGGTGGTTAAAATTTATATACACTCTCTTAAGTGGCTACTTTTAAACGCTATTTAAACTCATTGGTGTCCTCTGATTTGGAGCAAAAAATGGTCTTTTTAGGGGGGCCTCGGCAGGTGGGTAAAACAACGCTTTCGCGACAACTGCTTCCAAAAAAACAATCTCGATACATGAACTGGGACAACCCTGAAGACCGCGAGTTCTTTTTATCTCATAAATACCCCGTAGAAAACTTTCTTGTTTTTGATGAACTTCATAAATTTAAAGACTGGCGCAATTACATAAAAGGACTTTTCGATACCCTTGGAACTCAATCCAAAATATTGGTCACTGGAAGTGCTCGACTAGATTACTATCGCTTTTCTGGAGACTCCCTTCAAGGTCGATATCACTATTTAAGATTGCATCCGCTGAGTGTTGCAGAGTTAGGAATTAAAAAGAGGATGTCCGCCGTCTCGGTGGAATTTGTTTGAGCCCCGAATCGTTTTTCCTTCTTAAGCAACCTCAAGCTGTTCTTGCAAGTTGAAAGTTTTAAGCTCGGCAATGAGCTTAGCTATATC